>Ga0302320_10000042_pt1 | contig 228495 bp, 191 predicted proteins | sample Bog_T0_3_FD_202130 | JGI IMG/M metagenome (GOLD analysis project Ga0302320, IMG submission 202130) | Peat permafrost microbial communities from Stordalen Mire near Abisko, Sweden - Bog_T0_3 | ecosystem: Environmental > Terrestrial > Soil > Wetlands > Peat | place: Sweden: Abisko, Stordalen... | reverse complement strand
GGCATCGGCACTTGGGTACCGGCGCAGTTATTGGATGTAAAGGGCACCATACGCACAACGAATTTCACCATGACCGGTCAAACACCTTTGGTGGGATATGTGTTAACTGCCAGCGACACCAGTGGCGATGCAACATGGTCGTCGGCCGGCGGGCTAGAAGGTTGGACCGTGTCCGGAGGCAATGTCTACACGACAGTAGGAAGTAACAATGTCGGCATCGGCACCACGACACCGCAAGGCGGATTGGTTGTGACCAACGGTAACGTAGGCATCGGCACCTGGGCGCCGGGAAGTGCATTGATTGTACAAAACGGTAATGTGGGTATCGGCACGACAGCGGCGGTGTATGCTTTGCAGGTATATGGAACTACAGGTTCAGTTTTTAATACAAATGCGCCGTATACTTATACAAACAGTTTTGTTATGGGTGGAGATACTGGTACTCAAAATTCAAAAGTAGCAGCAATTACTCTTAAAAGATTCTACTATGACCCCACTGGCTATGCCGCTGAAATGGCATTTTATAGGGATGGCGGCGCATCTGGCGGCCAGATAGCATTTTCTACAAATCCGGATTCAGGAACAGGAAATCTTCCTATTGAAAGAGTTAGAATTACAGCTTCTGGCAACGTCGGCATAGGAAGCTGGGGCTCGAATAGTCAGAATAATACATTTTCCGTGGTTGGTAATATTGGTATCGGGACAAACCAATCATCCTCATTTATTCAAACCTCAGCACCTAATGGCGGGATGATCGTTCAGGGCAATGTCGGCATCGGCTCTTTGACCCCCGGCCAAGTGCTGGACGTCACCGGCACCGTGCGCATGACGGGCTTTACTATGAGCAGCCAATCCCCATTGGTGGGGTATGTATTAACTGCCAGTGATACAGCTGGAGATGCGACATGGTCATCGGCAGGAGGGATCGCAGGTTGGACCGTTTCCGGCGGCAATGTCTATACCACGACGGGAAGTAATAATGTCGGCATCGGCACGTCCATACCCGGCGGTGGATTAGTTGTGATGAACGGCAATGTGGGTATCGGCACATGGTTACCAAGCGCGGCATTGAATGTCATGAGCGGTAATGTCGGCATCGGCACATGGGTGACTTCATCTACGTTGAGTATCCAAGGGTCCATGGCCTCGGCGGTTGTGACCAAAACTGGCGCATACTTAGCATCAGCCAATGATTATGTGATCCTTGTCAATGCGAACAGCGGAAGCGTGACCATCACCCTGCCGGCGGTGGCTAGCGTGCCCGGTCGTGAATATATTATTAAGAAGATCGATTCTTCTGCTAATTCCGTCATTATCCAGGCCAATGCTTCCGAATTGATCGACGGCCAGAATTCTGTCACCACTACTTTGCAGTACCAATCGTACACCATTGTCAGCGACGGAACGCAGTGGGATATTATTTAGCGGTTGTTATTTAAAAATATTTCAGAAATCGACTCTTTTTATCTATTTGTTTGATATAATTTTTATAAGTTGAGAAAGTGTTGCATCCGTGTAATCTTTTAGAAGGAGACATATATGAAGAATATACTTTTAGGGTCGTTTTTGATATTGGTTTTTCTACCCCAAATATCCTTTGGGGCAACCCAACCAACAAATGCCGCGCTGACAGCTTTTAATAATCAACAAAATTCTGAGGCTGCTGATTTTTTTGGGCAACAGGCATCTGACAGATCGGCTTTTATCAAAGCCAATGCGGCCATTGTCGCCAAACAGGAACGACGATTTAAGAGATTGAAAGATATAAGTGATGCTCAGCGCAAAGGCCTGTCTACATCGTCGATTCCAACTCCGCCTAATGAAGACGCTATTTTTGCAACGTTTGTATCCAAACAGCAGGGTGAGAAATTGGCTTTCTTGGCGAAACTGGCCCAGGAAAGGCAGAATTTCTTAAGTTCCCAATAAAGTTCAGTTTTTTTCTTTATAGGTTCAATCTTCCCTCTTTAGCCTCTTACCCTAGGCGTAGTTACGTTTTTCTATCTATATAAAATATATTAAAGATTTGTTGTTACCCTCCCTTTATTAAAATAAAATAGAGTGCTAATTCTTTTATTTTGGACGGAGTCTACCTAAATGAAGCTGTTTGATAGATTTAAAAAGATCATTGCCACGATCATACTGACCGCCTTTATCCCATCTCAGGCATGGGCCCAGGGGATCACGATACCCGCAGGTTCTGTTTTAAATCTTCATACGGGACAATTGACCGTTCCCGGTAATATCACTAACGCCGGGACTCTTTCTACTACGACGGGGCCTATCGCATTAACCGGTAATTGGGCCAATTCAGGCACTTTCAACTCGGGAACAGGCACGGTCACCTTTAACGGGACAAGTGGCACACAAACCCTCAACAGCGGCGGAGCAGGACCATCGGATGCTTTTTACAATCTTACCCATAATACCGCCAGTACGGTGCAATTAAACAGTAACGCAGTTGCCATTAACGAGAATTTCACCAATACCGCAGGGACCTTCAATGCCAATAGCCAGAACATGACCGTGGACGGCAATTGGGAAAACACCGCCGCATTTACACCTGGGACAGATTTGGTGACGCTGGGCGGCGGCACGGGTAGTACTCAGGATGTTCTTGGCACGACGACGTTTTATGGCTTTTCCAAAGTCAATGCCGGTGCCGCGACACTTATTTTTGATACTACCGGCACACAAACGTTTACCAACAGTTTGACGATGCAGGGCGCCAGTTCTCAACTCCTGACGATCAACAGCACGACGGGCACGACCCAGGCCAATATTGCCTTAAAAGCCGGAGGCTCTCAAACGATCAGCTATGTCGATGTGAATAATTCCAACGCCTCCGGTGGTGTACAACTTTTAGGACGTAATTCCCCTGATCATTCAAATTTTGCTACTTATGATAATACGAATTGGGCTTTTGGTAATACCACCATCACATGGATCGGCGGGACATCAACAGAATGGCAGAATCCGATCAACTGGGATAAGGGCGTTGTACCTGCTGCCGGGGATACGGTCTTGATCCAGCCAGTTGCCGGGCCAGTATTGTACGAACCGGACCTTTGTCCTTCCGGTCATGCTTATACCTGTCAGGCGGTTTCCGTCGGTAATTTAACCATACCAGCCAACGCTTCTTTGACCTTAAGCGGTCAGAATTTAACCGTGGCCCTTGTGTTGCCGGCCGTCGGTGTATTTTCAAATAGCGGCAACTTGATCATGCAGGGTAATGAGACCCTTAATTTGACGCAGGATATCGGCAACCCGGGCACATTTACCTATATCGGTGACGGCTCAGGTAATCCGATGACGATCAGGGATTTCGGAGCGACCGATTATTATAATTTGGTCATTGATGATACCCATACGACCAGAGACACCTTCGTTACTGCCCCCGGCAGTCCGTTGAATACCGTCGGCAATGTAACGGTCACTTCAGGCGCCTTGGATATTTCAGCAAATACCGATACCTTGACTGTCGGCGGCATATTGTCTGAAAATGGTGCTAATGGTGTTTTGACCGCCACTAACGGCAATATCACTGCGAATGGGGCTGTGAATATTTCCGCAGGTATCTTTACAGCCCCGGGAACGGGCAAAAGCTTTACCATTGCCGGAAACTTTGATCACAGCGGTGGAACGTTTACGAATTCCAGCGGTACAGTCACTTTAAATGGTACCAGTCAGACCATCTTGGGGACAACGACCTTCTATCAATTGAACAAGACCGTTGCCAGCGCGGCTCCGGGCCAGCCGTACACGTTGTTTTTTGATGCCACTATTGGCTCCGTACAAACGATCACAAATACTTTAACGCTGCAGGGTAATGGCACTAACAATTTGTTGATCCGCAGTACTTCTCTTGGCACTCAGGCCCATATTGCTTTAAATCCCGGGGGGCTGCAGGTACTCAATGACCTGGATGTTGAGGATTCCTATGCGGGCGTCTTCCCGGCACAAGTGACCTTGGTACCCAACAATTCACATGATTCCGGTAACAACACAAACTGGAATTTTGGAGGAGGTACATTGACCTGGGTCGGAGGCGCAGTAGGGAACCCCACGAATTGGAATATTCCTGCTAATTGGGACAAGGGATTTGTGCCCAGAGACCAGGATACAGTTGTCATTCCTGGCGGTACAGCCAATGAACCGGCGCTATTCTCCGCGGTGACGGTGACTAATCTGACCATCGGCAACGGACCTTCCGCTTCATCTGCAACCTTGACGCTTGGCGGTTACAGTTTATCGGTAACGCCCGTGGGTCCCAGTACGTTTAACAATAACGGTACGCTGATCTTGGAGGGTAATGAAACCTTGACCCTGACCATGGATTCAACGCACGGTACATTTGAGTATGTCGGAGAAGGCGGAGGCTCATCTGTCAATGTTCCTTTGGTGATCGACGGCAGTAATACTCCAGTATACAATAATTTGACCATAAATGATACCAATACCCATCAGGATACTTTCCTTAACAACGGGAATGTGGCTGTTAACGGTAATTTGACGGTGAGCTCCGGTACATTTAACGCCTCTAACGCCAGTTATACCGTGAGTGTTACAGGCAATGTGGCGATCATCAGCGGTGGCATTCTCAATGCTCCCGCATCGACGGGCAATACCGCATTTACGGTGGGCGGCAATTGGAGTAATAGCGGGACGTTTAATCATGACAACGGTTTGGTTACTTTCAACGGGACCAATCAAAGCGTTTTAGGGACCACTACATTTTATCAATTTTCCAAAACCATTACTACCCCAACACCCGAGACTTTAACGTTTGATGCCACCAGCGGTGCTTTACAGACTTTCAAGAACAGTGTGGTAATGAGCGGATTTAACGCGACGGATCTGTTGACGATCAATAGTACTACCACTTCCACTACAGGCACTCAGGGGTTCATTGCTTTAAGCAGCGGCGGCGTACAGGCGATCAATTTTGTCAATGTGATCGATTCCAATGCCAGCGGCGGTCTTTTACTGGTCGGGCGTAACGCTTCTGTAAGTTCACCTACCCAGAACAATACTAATTGGTCGTTTGGCAATGCGACCTTTACCTGGGTCGGAGGCACAGGGGCAGGAGCCACCCAAACGAATTGGAATGTCGCGACCAATTGGAATTTAGGAGAGCTGCCCACTGCCGGAGACACGGTCATCATCCCCGGAGGCACGACCTATGAGCCGGTATTGACTTCCAATGTGACACTGGGTAATTTGACCATCGGTAGCGGCCCATCCGCATCAACCGCAACCCTGACCCTTAACGGTTTTAATTTAACAGTGACTCCTCTGGGTGCAGGCACGTTTAATAATAACGGCACCCTGATCCTCGACGGTAATGAGACGGTGACCCTGACCATGGATTCAACCCATGGAACTGTCGAGTATGTCGGAGAGGGTGGGAGTTCTCCGGCAACGCTTCCGATCACTATTTGCAGCAGTATTTCTCCTCTGACCTGCAGTTCTGCGGTAGCATTTAATAACTTAACGATCAATGATGCTAATGCCGCTCCCGCAGACCGTGATACATTTACAACCAATGGGGCGATTACTATCAACGGAAATCTTTCAGTGACTTCAGGGACATTGGATGCTTCCAGTGTTGCCAGTAGTATTGCTGATGCCGGGGCAGTGACTATCGCGGCCAACGGTATTTTGAAAGCTCCTCCGGGGACTACGAATTCAACCTTTACGGTGGGAGGCAACTGGACCAATAACGGGACCTTTAACAATTCTTCAGGTGCAGTCACCCTTACGACCACAACCACAGCTACGATCACAGGTAACACGACTTTTTATGATTTTTATTCTACTGCGGCAGGTAAGACTATTGATTTTACTGCCGGTAGTGACCAAACGGTCACTAACTCCTTTAACTTTTCTGCCTTGGCGGGTAATTTGATCTCTCTTCTTTCCACGACCACAGGCAGCCCCTGGAGCATTACCTTCCCTAACGGGCCGCAGAGTGTGGGTGAGCTTAATGTGGAAGATTCGGATGCTTTGACCAATACGGTCACCTGCTTGAATTGTACGAATTCCGGGCATAATAATGCCAATTGGATCTTCTCGACCCTTGTCATTAATGTTCCGGCCAATGGGACTACCGTAGGGCCGACACCGACGATGATCGGTATAGCGACCGCCAATGCAACTGTTTATATAAGGGATATCGCCGGTGATTTAGTGGCCACGGCCAAGGCGGACGCTAATGGGAACTTCCGCGTGGTGCTGGGACAAGACCAGGCTAAAACAGGTTTGACGATCACGTCTCAGTTGCCGTCGGTGGTCAACACGACGGTGCCCAACAGCCTGACGCCTTATCTGACCGTCGCGACAACAGCTCCCGGCGATATCACTGGGATAAATGTTGCTGCGACGACGACAACGAATCAGGTCCCTGATATTACTCAACTTAACGGTGTACCCATTACTAACTCGGCTAACACCCAGTTTATCATAGGCAGTACACCGACGGTGGTTGGGCAGGGGGCGGCCAATCAACCGGTGACCGTTCAGGCACTTGATGCCAATGGCAATTTGCTTTTGACGGCCGGCAGCGGTACGGTCACTGCTGGTGGCACGTATTCCGTTACTTTAACGACGCCCTTGCCCAGTAGCACCAACTATCTTTCAGTAACGGTGGGGACAAGAAGTACTGAGACAGCCAGTAGTCCATTGATCCAAGTATCTTTAACAGATCCTTTTGGTGTGGTCTATAACTCCGTCACTAACCTGCCTATTCAAGGGGCTGTCGTCACTCTTTATAATGCCACTACAAAACAGCCTGCCACGACGGGGATCCAGTCTTGTACGGCAACAGGGACCTGCTGTGATATGTCAGGGAATTGTTGTACCGGAGGAGTTTGTACTGCCGGCAATCCGCCCGGCAATCCGTTTACTACTCTTGCGGATGGCTTTTACAGCTATCTGGCGCCGGCAGGCCAGTATTACATTAATGTTTCAGCTTCGGGGTACACCTATCCTTCCATCGTGGCCACGATTCCTGCCGGCCGCAGCGTAGCTACCGGTTCTAAAGGTCAGACATTTACCGTCGGTAGTCAGGTCTTTGAGCTTGACCAGCCCATGGATGGTAACGCCACATTATTACACATTACAAAGAATGCCAATAAATCAGAAGGTAGTGTCGGGGACATTGTCATGTATACGGTCAATATCCAGAATCTTTCGTCGACTGATGCTGTTACCAATGTTTACCTTAATGATCAAATACCTCCCGGGTTTAAATATATTAAGGACCGTGTTTTATTGAACAGCGCTCCCACCAGTGAACCCAGCGGCCAGAGGCCTTTGCTTTTTAATATAGGAACAGTGCTCCCTTCCACAACCGTTATTTTGCAATACCAGTTGGTCATAGGTAGCGGGGTGACGATGGGGACCTATCAGAATACAGCGACGGCCAGGTATATCACCGGTATGGTCATCTCTAATCCGGCCCAGGCATCGGTCAAGATCATTCCGGATCCTGTCTTTGATCTAGGGGACGTGATCGGGAAGGTCTTTTTTGATTGGGATGAAAGCGGCATTCAGAAACCTCCCTATTATGACCCCATTTCCCACGAGACTATTGTTGATAAACCCGTACCTAATGTGCAGATCGTCATGGAAGACGGGACAGTAATCACGACAGATAAGAACGGGCAATTCAATATCCCGGGACTATTACCCGGCCGTCATCTATTCAGGTTGGATGAACACACCTTGCCGCCGGGGGCGTATTTAACCACTGATAAAGCGGTGATCGTGGATATCACTGCCGGTTCAATCACCAAGGTTAATTTCGGAGTAAATATCGATGAGAGCCAAACGAAGAGCAAGGATGCGGTGTTCTTCAATGAAAAGATCCGTTTAACAGAAAACCGTGATCGCCCGGTACCCAGGCTTAATGCTGCTATGTTTGATGTCTCGGCGAATGCCAAGCCAAATACGGAAGAGATCCTCCTGCACAATGGGATCCTGGTCCGTCAGGCGGAGTTTAGGATCTTTACCAACTACTCGCCATTTATCGATAGCTGGCGTTTGGATATCATGGATGCGGATACCAGAAAAGTGATAAAGAGTTTTACAGGGACGCCTTTAAATATCAATGATCCGATTTACTGGAACGGACAGGATGACCAGGACATCATTATAAATCCTGAGCATAAATATTCTTATGTGTTCAGTGTGGCTGATGACAAAAATAACCGCGACGATACTAAAGAGAAGCCGCTTACTATCAGGGACATTAAGGATGATGACATCTATAAGAAAGAGACCACAGATAACAAGGACGTTCTTAAAGACAGGGCAGACCGTTATCGCAAGTGGCTTGATGCCCAGGCTGGCATCAATAATATAGACCATCAGTTAATTCAAGTACGCGGCGAAACTATACAACTTGACCGTCAAGGGACAGATGTTAAGAGCATCCATATCATGAAGGGCAATCAATTATTTATGGATCTTCCTTTGACGGAGCGTTATGGATTGACACCGGAAGAATTAATGGCCGGTGGATTCTCCACGGCGGATGAAAAAGACAATCTGGAGATCATCCTGCCTAACGGGAATTATTCCCTGGATGTGGTCAGTGTTAAGGCCTCTGATGAGTCCGCCTTGCAAAAACCTGTAGAGGTGCCGCAGTCTGTGCCGACTACCAGCTCCATGCCTTCGCGCATTTTGTCTAACAGCTCTCCGGGGACGCTGGAACATTACAGCCGTCCTTTGAAGGTCGGTGATGATTACATTATGTTTGTGGCTTTAGGCGATGCCCAGGTCGGGTATAATATTGACCGAGGCAATATTGAGCCGATACAGGATGCTACTGAGGAGCCCGGCTTCTATGAGCAGGGTAAAGCAGCTTATTATCTGAAAGGTCAAATATTGGGAAAATATTTGATCACATCTAGTTTTGATACGGACAGGCAGCAGAAAGCCTTGTTCAGGCAATTGGACCCCAACACGTATTATCCGGTTTACGGGGATGGGTCTACCATTAATTACGACGCTGCAGACACCCAAGGTCCGTTGTATTTGAAAGTGGAATGGGACAAATCCCAGGCCATTCTGGGTAATTATGCCGTTGATTTTAATGATACGGAATTTGCCGCCTTCAGCCAGAAGTATTACGGCGGGATCATTAATTATCAGTCGGTTGCCAATAATCCTTACGGGGATGCGCGCACCAAAATCGTGGTTTATCATGCCCAGATCCAGCAATTGCCTTCGCACAATGAATTTTTAGCCACCGGCGGGTCATTGTATTTCCTTAAATACAGGAATGTCATTCAAGGCAGTGATACTGTCACGATACAGGTGCGTGATCAGACCACTGGTTTGGTGGTGGCCAGCCAAACAATGACCAACGGGGCGGATTACGAACTAGATAACAGCAATGGCAGTATTTTATTCTGGCAGCCGGTGGCCATGATCGCCCAGTCGGAATCGATCATTTCCAATAACTTGGTCAATGGTGATCCGATCTATGTCGTCGTTGATTATCAATATCAGGTTGCGAATATGCAGATCACAGGCTCTCAGGGGGCCCGTGTCGCCCAGGCGGTCGGGGACAATGTGGTCTTGGGAGGCACCTATGTTCAGGATAATTCCAATGGCCAGAACTATACCCTAGCCGGCACAGACGCAACCCTTCATGTAGACCATGAAACCACCGTCAAGGCTGAATATGCCCAAACTACCTCTCAGGAAACAGGTTCGTATGTTTCTACCGACGGAGGCATAAGCTTTACTCCGTTGATGTTAAGTAGTTCCGTCAATGGACAGGCGTACGGCATCAAAGGCGATACGCGTTTGTTTGATAATATCGGGATAAAAACATATTACAAATGGGTCGGAAATAATTTTGGGGCGACTGATACGACTTCCCAACAGGGCACAGAGAAAATGGGCATGTCGATGACTTTTGACATGACGCCGGTGACCCGTCTGACAGCCAGCGAGGATATCCAGCGTCTATTGGCCCAAAACAACCTGCAGACCTCGACACAGATCGGGGCATCTGAAACCGATACGACCATGGTGCAGATCGTGCATACCGCAGAGCGCCTGACATTGACAGGACAATTCCAGATGGTAGAGACTAAAAGTGTTATCAACGGGGTTGAGTCAAGTACCAATCAAAAGGGAGCAACCATGGCCGGTCAGGCCCAATATGATCTGACCGATCGCGTCAAGGTCACCTTGGGCCAGCAGGTGGATGTTACAAACAAAGGTAATACAGCGACGACTGTTGGTGTGACCGACCGTGTGACCGATCATACGACATTGGCCGTCCAGGATGTCTTTAGTTCACTGGGGTCAGCCATTACCGGTAGTATCACCAACCACCTCACTCCTAAAATAGATCTGACCAATGCCTTTACTTTGACATCATTAAATACAGGCGAAGTTGATAAGACGATCGGGGTCGGGGTTTCAGATCAGTTGAACAAGAAAATATCGATCGTAGGCAATGTAGCCACGACATCTTCATCAATAGGGACAACCACCAATACCGCCAGCGTCGGAACAATTGCCAAGATATCAGATAACGCGACCTTGAATTTGAGTGTCGGCAAAAGCCAGGGCATGACCGGGGCCCAGGGAGCGACCAATGTGAGTTTGAATGGTACCACCCAGATGGGTGATACCACGATTACCGGTACAGCGATGGCCAATGGCGGGGCAGGGGCCGGCAATCAGGGCGCATTAAGTATGGGCACCACGGGTGTGATGCCCGGTTCAAATCCGTTAAGCATAGGGACAACAGGTGTGGCAGCCGCGTCTTCCGTCGGTGTGATCGCCACCACCAAAGTTAATGAGATGACCTCGACTAATGGATCGGTGAATGTGGCCAGCGATACCTCGGGCAGCAAGACCACGACATTTGGTTTTGGTAATAATAGTAAACTTGACCAGGAATTACAGGCAGTGACTGATAATAGTTTTGCATTCTCTCCGGGTACCGGAGTGTCCGATACTTCCAAATACGGCCTTGTCAATACTAATCCAACCGGGCAAAAACTTGAAGGAGATTTCTCCAAACAGACTGCTACTCAGCCCGGTGTTGTTTCGGAATCGAATATTTACGGTTTGTCCGGGGATGTCAATGATAAGTTAGCCTTGATCGGCAGCGTCCAAAGAGGCAAGGTTCAGAATCTCGGCACCAGTCAATCGACCATAACGGATTTCAGTTTAGGATCCGGGTATGTCCTTAAAGATACCGAGTCTGCGGAAGCAAGACTGAAAAACTCGATCAAACTCGAGTTGCGATTGGACAAAGGGATCGGGACCGATAGTTTACGTCAGTACGTTTTCTACGACGCTCTTGAAGGTAAGATCAATGACAATACGACCGCTAATATCAAGGTAGATTATTCCAAGACCTTGGATACTACGACCGGTGCCGTGGCAGAACGTCATGAGGAAATCATTTTGGGTATGGCTTATCGGCCGGTGAATTTTGATAACTTGAATCTTATATCCGAGTATTCTTATCAGGATGGTTATGGCGGAGGCCTGCAGCAAGCGGATGCGTTGAACACCAATGTTAACCAAACCGTGACCCAGGTTTTCAGCGGGGAGGGGGTTTATGATATTAATGATAAATGGCAGGCCGCTGAAAAGATCGCCTACCGTCTTGAAAATGAACAAGATACCGGATTCGCCTTTACACAGACCCATACCTGGCTTGTGATCCATCGTCTTAATTATAAAATTGACCGTAATTGGACCATTAGCGGTGAATACCGTAACCTGGTACAGGTTGAAGCTAAAGACAATAAACAGGGTATTTTACTGGAAGCTACCCGTGACATCAATGCCAATACCCAGCTTTCCATCGGATGGAATTTTACCAATTATACGGATGATCTGACCAATTTGAGTTATTCGTCTCAAGGGCCCTTTGTGAGGATGACAGGTAAATTCTATGACGAGACACCCGAGGAACGTGCTAGGGCCCGTGCTAAATGGCTGGATGCAAGGATCAGTGAATGGGCTTGGGAATTGATCAGGAAAGAATTAGCTAAAAAAGACAGCAAGATCGTTCTGGAATTAAACCGTATGTTTGTGTTAGCTAAGGAAGCCCGGAAGGCAGGCCGCTTGGAAGAATCCCGTCAGATATATAAAGACATCATTGCCGCAGGACAAATGATGTTTGATGAAGCTTCTGAACATATCCGCTCACGCATTAATTTTGAGGAACAGATGCAGCAGCTTGATAGGACAGCGAGGGATTATTTCAAGGGTGGGGAATATTTGAAGGCGAGAAAAATATGGGAGAAAGTAGTGGATGAGGCTTCCAAGGGTGTGGTAAAATGAGACAATAATGAAAAGAATATTTTATTTATATATATTACTTCTGTTATTTCTATCAGCAGGCGTTTTAGCTCTTGCTGATGAGCCCAGTTCTTCTCTCGACGATAAACCTTCCGTGGATACCGCCGCCAATACAGCCAATACAGGGGGAGCAGCCCCCACATCACCAACGGACGCCACTACTGCTGCGGCTGTTTCCGGCGACACCCATGCCAGTTATCTTTACGACCTAAAGAAACTTATCGAAAAATCCCGTGAGAATATCAAAGAGGTCAATGAAAAAATAAAAGAACAGGCTGTCCTTAAGCGCAATCAAAAGCGTGAAGAAAGGGCCCGGGAATATTATGAGAAGGGCGCCGAGTTGACCAATGAGGGGAAACTTGATGAGGCCCGTGAATATTTTGAGAAAGCCATTCGCATCACCGAGCATCCGGAAATGGCAGGTTATATCAAGGAGAGCCAGCGCCGGCTCAAGAAACAGGAAGACGCCTTGCATTCTCAGGAAAGAGAACGGTTCAATCAGATCAAACAGGACCAGAATGTCCGCAAAGAAGATGTTGAGGCTGCCTATAGAGAAGCGGTTGATCTGTACAAGCAGAAAAAATACCATCCTGCCAAAGACGCGTTTGAACACGTTGATGAAATTGCCCCTGATTATCGGGCCACCAGCAGTTATTTGAAGATCATAGATCAGGATATCATCACTACAGATGCCTTGGCTGCTAAACAGCAGGTGACGGAGATCGCCCGTCAGCAAAAAGAAGCAGAGGCCGCCCGCGCCAAGGAAAAAGCGATGTGGTTGTCTCAGATCGAAGAAAAAGAAAAAGAACGCAAAGAGGCGATCGATAAACAAGCAGAGGATGTTTATGACGAGGCGGTCGTGTTGTATAAAAAGAAACAATTTGCCCTGGCTAAAAAGAAATTTGAAGAAGTCAGCTGGGTGATCCCGGATTATAAAGCTACGATGAAGTATTTGGGACGTATTGATCATGACGCTCAAGAGGAACAGGAGCGTGTTGCCCAGGAACAGCAGAAAGCACTCCAGGAGCAGCGTTGGGAAGAAGAAGTTGAGAATAAAAAACAAGAAGCCAAACGCCAGCATGAGTTGGAAATAAAAGAGCGCCAGCATAAAAAAGAACTCGAAGAGCAGGCCAAGTTCCTATATTCAGCAGCGATAAGCTTGTATGATAAGAAGGATATGGACGAGGCTTTGGAGAAATTCAATGATATTGATAAAACATGCCCGGGGTATAAATCCACTGAAATATATATAGCCCGGATCAAGCAATGGCAATTTGAACAGCAGAAGCGCCAAGAAGTAGAGAAAACACGTCAAGAAAAAGTAGAGCAAGAACAAAAGCGGCGACAAACTCAGATAGAGGCTAAAGCCGTTGCTGTGTCACCTGTGTCACCTGTGTCACCTGTGTCACCTGTGTCTCCTGTGCCTGTTGTCGCAACTTCTGGGCCGGTTGAAGCGATCACACCATCTTCCCAGTCAAGTATGCCGGCGCAACAAGTTAAAGCAGCTGTTTCCCTGGAAGATCAGCAAAAACAAGCGCAGGAAATCGCAGCCCTAGCTGATAGATCAGCACAGCTTTATAAACAGATCGCTAATGTCGCCGACGATACGTCAACTGTTCAAACAGAGAAAAAGATTTCCGAAGTTAACGGGATATTGAACAATTTGAAAGATAGTCAAGAACATCTCTTACAGGAAATGCGCGATGAGCAATTGAGGAGCCAGCAAGAGAAAGAAAAGGCCAGACAGCAAGAGGCTGATAAAATATATCAGGATGGGGTGGAATATTTCCGGTCACATGAATACAGAAAAGCTAAAATTAAGTTCTTGGAAATGGAAAATGTCATGCCTGATTATAAAGCCACGCGCCGTTATTTAAGGCGTATCGGGAAATATTTGCAGGAAGCGAATGTTGAAGCGGTTACAGACTATGAAAAGAAGCAGGCGGCAAATCTAAAACAATTACAGGATAAAGAAAATGCCGAAGAATTGCACCGTGTCCAGCAAGAGCAGGAAAAGCAGTTGTTGATAGAAGAGCAACAGCAAGCTTCCTTAAAACAATTGGCCCTGAAGGCTTCCGCTATTAATGATGATATCATCTCTCTTTCTAAGACCCAAGATTATGCAGCCATGAAGGAGAAGTTTACGGAATTGGAAACCACGGTTACTGCTTTGACGACGCTAAAAGATGAAATGGCCAGACAAAAAAACAATCAGCAGCATGAAAAACAATTGGTCCATGAATCCATTGAACATCGAAATGAAATGATCAAGGCTCAAAAACAAGAAGATAATCAGATCCATGAGTATGCGGCGCAAGGGGGGCTTAAGGAAAATCGTTCATCATTGTCTGCCCAGCCTACGAATGCAGCTGGTTATAAAAACCGTGAAATTATGCAGGAACAGAACACATTGCTCAGAGAGGGTATTGATCGTTATGAGCACAAGCAATACACCCAGGCTAAACTTTTATTCGGTGAATTGGCCGACCAGCAAGATCGCCGGGCTGAGGTTTGGATTAAAAAGGTGGACCGTGCCATTACCCGCGAACTTTTAAGGAGCCAGGAAGGTGAAGAACGTGAACGAACAGCATTTATCGCCGATCAAATAAGGGCTCAACGCGAACTGGCCCTTATTCAGGATCGAGAACGTCAGCGTCAAAAACGATTGACTGAAGAATTGGACCATCAGAAGCGTCTTTACGAAGAGGATCGCCTGTGGCAGTTGCAAAAGGAACAAACGATGAAAACTCAGGTGCGTGAACGCCAGCGAGAAGAAGAAAAGCGCCGTCAATTGGAAAAAGAAGCTCAAAAACAACAGGAAGCATTCCGATTCCATAAAATTAAAATCTTGCCCAAATCACCTGAAGCTAAGCCCCAAGCTCATCCCGGCCCTGTATCAGGCCCCTCAACGCCAGTCGTTGCACAGCCTTCATCTACCATGACACCCCAACAAGTTCAGGCCCAGGTGGATTTTTCTAATAAACGAAAAGCTTTCCTTGATGCTAGGTTTAAGAAAGATCAGCAACAGGAAGATCGTCAAGAAAAGATAAAGGCAAGGGCGGAAAGATTGGCTGAGGAGAAAAAGCATAGAGAAGAACTCTTGAGCCAGCAGGCCCAGCAACGCGAAGAAAGAATTAAGCAGGAACAGATAGTCCGCGATGAAAACCAGCGAAGGGAAGATTTGGAACGTCAGGAACATCAGCGTCAGGCCGAGTTAGAGATCAAACGTGAAGCTGTCCGTAAGCAAATAGAAGAAGGCGTCGAGGCTATGTATCAGGAAGCCATGAGTTTATATAAACAAGGTAACTATACAGCGGCCGCGGATAAATTCAAAGATGTTCAAGATATCCTGCCAGGGTATAAACGTTCAGCACAATATATGGATGAAGCTAATCAAAAATCCTCAGTCGGCATTCCTCAGGCCGAACCAGCCGCGGCGTCTGTACCGTCCGCGTCACCATCAGTTTCTCGTCAGGATGATGTTTCCAAAGCATTAGATTTATTTGATTCGAATGCCAAATAACCCTCAATTTGAAAATCACCTTATCGGTGAGAAAAGTCCGTATCTTCTGCAGCATGCCCATAATCCCGTTGATTGGTATCCTTGGGGTAAGGAGGCTTTTGACAGGGCCTTGACTGAGGACAAGCCGGTTTTATTATCGGTCGGTTATTCTACCTGCCACTGGTGCCATGTCATGGCGCATGAAAGTTTTGAAGATGAAAGCATTTCAAAAATAATTAACGACCATTTTATCGCGATCAAGGTTGACCGCGAAGAGCGTCCTGATATTGACCACATTTATATGACAGCGACCACGGCCATGACGGGCCAGGGTGGTTGGCCGCTGACGGTTTTTTTAACAGGGCAAGGAGAGCCTTTTTATGGGGGCACCTATTTTCCGCCTTATGCTAAATGGGGGAGTTTAGGTTTTGTGGATCTATTGGAATCCATCGTTAAAGCCTGGAAATCAGATCGTCAAAACATATTATCATCCAGCCGTTCCATCACAGAAGCGTTGCGTGCAAAAGTCGTGACAGGCACAAGCTTTGAAATGGATGAGACATTGCTAGACAAAGCATTCCGGCAAATGAGAGGGCAGTATGATGCGGCAAACGGGGGTTTTGGTTCTTCCCCCAAGTTCCCCATGGGGCATAATCTTTCATTTTTGTTGCGTTATTACAAGCAACGCGATCAACCGGAAGCTTTAAGTATGGTCGAGAAAACCCTGACAGCGATGGCCCACGGGGGCATATGGGACCATTTAGGCGGGGGTTTTCATCGTTACTCCACAGACCCTCATTGGCATGTTCCGCATTTTGAAAAAATGCTATATGACCAAGCCCTATTGGCAAGGAGTTATTTGGAAGCGTATCAGGCCACAGGTTCAGCGGAATATTCCCAAATTGCATCTGCCATTCTTGATTATGTGCTAAGGGACATGACAGATGCTCTTGGCGGTTTTTATTCAGCCGAGGATGCGGACAGTCAGGGAAAAGAGGGGGCATTTTATGTTTTTTCAAAGTCTGAGATCGAAGAGATCTTAGGGCCTGATGCGGCCGCAATCTTTAATTATTGCTATGGGGTTTTACCTCAAGGCAACGCAGCTTTTGATCCCCACGGAGAATTTACAGAAATGAATATATTGTACCGGGCACACTCTATTAAAGAAGCTGCAGATGAGTTTCTCAAGCAAACGGATGAAATTCAGGGTATACTTACAATAAGTACTGCTAAGCTATTGGCTTTACGTATACAAAGGCCTCGTCCGTACACAGATAACAAAGTTTTGTGTGATTGGAATGGTTTGATGATTGCGAGTTTGGCTTTTGCCGGCAGGGTCCTTGGAGAAGAAAGATACAGCCACGCCGCTAGAAAGGCTGCTGACTTTATATTGGAGCATATGATGACGGGATCTCGCCTTTTGCACCGCTGGCGGGATGGTACTGCCGGGATTGCGGCAACGCTTGAAGACTATGCCTTTTTTATTTATGGCCTTTTGGAGGTGTACGAAAACACCTTCCAGGATAAATATCTTATAGCGGCCCAATCTTTAGCAGATAGGATGATTGAATTTTTTGCTGATCAGGCGGGTGGTTTTTATATGACCGCTTCTGATGCCGAAGGCCTGATCATACGGCCCAAGGAAGTGTACGACGGTGCTTTGCCTTCGGGGAATTCAGTCGCTGCTTTGGATTTATTGAAGTTGTATGCCTTTACTCAGAAAGATATTTATCAGTCCAAGGCCGAAGGCCTGTTTAAATCTTTTGCTTCCTCCGTTGAACAGGCCCCGTACGCGCACTGTTTCTTATTGTCTGCATTGGGTTGGTTTTTGCAGGGACCTTTGGAGATCACATTTCGGGGACAGACAGATGACGCGACGGTTGTCAAAATGTTAAAAGTATTGTATAAACATTTTATACCTAACAAAGTCGTAACTTTTACTTCGGCTCTACCTGTGGCAGGACAGGCATTGGATAAGGGTCGAGCACATTTGTGTTACCGTGGCACATGCAAAGCCCCCATTGATAGCGTTGATGTTTTTGAAAAGGAATTATTAATGTAGTACTTAGGGCCGCTTGACTATTACACAGGAGAGATTATGGCACAATTTTTCTTTTTTTCTTTATTGATCATCACGTTATTAGCGGGTTTTTTTGCCTATTTTGCCCCATCTCAAAAACCTGTGAATCCTTTGCAGTTCGTGATGGACAGCAGTGGTTATAGTTCGGAAGTGAAGCTCAACCATACAAAAAGCAAGCAATTTAATGTAATAGCGAATAACGGGTTGATCCAGGTCCGTAAACAGATCGATGATCTTGCCCAAGCACAAACTAAATACTTTGATACGATCCAGGAGCAACAGCAAATGTTGAAGAATGCAGGCAAAGAAGTTTCTGACGTGATGCTGGAGGCTCAACAGGTAGGCGGAAAAGATAATAATGATGTGTTACAGCTCAAAGCATTGACGTCACAAATGCAGGACCAGCAGCATTTTTTGGTAGCCCATGGCAATGATCTGGCTGTCTTAAACAATCAATTAATACAGAACAGGCAATGGATGGCTGATCAAATGGAGGGAACCAACATTAATACTGATGCCTCTACGCAAATGCTACAGCAGCGTTTTGATTTACTTAAGAGTCAATCTGCCGGATTTTTTAATCAGGGGGATCAGTATAGTCAGGAAATACGTAATTGCATGGGTAAAATACAAAACCAGTTGAGTGATTTGGCTAATAATAATGCCATCCAGCAGCAAAATATCAAGGATCGTATTGCGCGTATGTTGGAAAAAGAACAGGACAATATGCAAAGGTTAGCTGACAGTGAACAGAGGAATAGAGATCTTATGGATAATGTACAGCAAAAACTCGCCGATTCCCAAGAGGCAATAAATGATTCGCGTCAAAGGACCCAAGATATGCTTGATGATGAGCATCAAAAACAAGAAGACCAGCAAGGAGTAAGCCAGCAACGTACTGCAGATCTTATGCAGCGGCTGCAGGACCAGCAGAATCGGTAAATTTAATAGATTTATGAAAATCATCAGGATTATATTTTTTAGCTTGCTGGCCTCGATTTTGATCCTATCCACGGGCCTCTTTATTCTTTTTCAAACTTTTAATACCGATCAATACCTGTCCCGAATTACCCAGAAAGCCTCTTTAGACTTAGGACGGCCGGTTTCCGTCGGGCATGTGGGTCTTGGCCTTTCTTCACAAGGGATCGCCTTGGATATTGGGCCTGTGATCATCGCGGATGACAGGGACTTTACCTCTCAACCATTCATTAAGATCAACAGAGTCCGTGTCAGTCTTAACCTGCGGCCCTTGATCCTTCAGGGGGAAATTCATATAAAGAGCATTCTCCTGCAGTCACCCCAATTTCATTTTATCCGTTCCCAGGAAGGGAAGTTTAATGTTAGCAGTATCGGTCAAAAAGGCCAATCTGCCGGGGACAATACTGCCGTCATGGCTAACCCTTCTTCAGGTGTCATTGCAAGCGAAGCAAAGCCCAGCCAGGGCGGCGCCGCGCCGCCTTCGGAACCACTTTCTATTATTATCAAAGACGCTTCTATTTCCTTTATTGACCAAAGTCAGACTATGCCTTTGGATGTTTGGCTGACGGGTATCAATGCTGCTATGAATGGCATTTATTTGGACCGATCAAAAAGAACTGCCCGGATCAATGACCTGAACCTGATGGCGGATTTGAACCAAATTGATGTTAAAGAAATTTCAACCCAGCTGCCGAATGATACTATTCTGAATAATATCGCCGGAGTAGTGCAATTGAATATAGGCCATCTTGAGATCGGGACTTTAGGGGGCCTAACGGTAAATGGGGATATCAATATCACCGGCGGAGTTATTAAGAATTTTAATATCATCAAAACAGTTCTGCCCTTTGCGCTGAAATCTTTCAGTGGTATTGAGGGCAATATCGACAATTTTCTAAACGGCCCTTTGAAAAGCACGTTGGGTGCAGATGATACTACACTGGAAAAGGCGAGTGCTCAATTCTCATTTCATGATAAAGCTGTATTTATTGATAACTCTTTGATCAAAACCAATATTCTAGAATTGACAGCCAAGGGCTCGGTGGATCAGGGATCAAATGTAGATATGCAAACCATGCTGCATTTGAACAGTGACGTTTCCGCTGCCTTGGTCAATGAACTTGATGGTTTGAAATATTTATGCGATGATAGTAAACGAATTGCCATAGGGGCAAGCCTAAAAGGCGTTATCCCGCATTTAAAATATAAACCGAATAAAGATTTTAGAAAGAAAAGCAGGAAAGCTTTGATAAAAGAAGTGGGGGGTATTCTCAATGCCTTGTTCCGATAGCTCATCAGGACTTAATATACGCTTGGATCTAAACGAGCGATTGATCAAATTTGATTTCGCCAAGATCACCTGTTCCAGCGAGATCGGAGGCGGCAAAAAACTGTCCCAGTTTTGTATAGGCAAATCGTTGGAAGAGATACTTGATCTGGATTTTAGGATGCTTGTCTCGGCCCTGGACCTTAATGCCGATGAGGAAGCGCAGTTTATTTTGTATATGGAATTAGACGCATTAAAAGCGGCTGTGGCTCAGTATTTAGGCATTGATTATCAAGGGGTAGATACCGAACGCTGCAAAATATCTTCCATTGAATACAATGAACAATGCATCGACATTGCCCTGGTAATCTTCCCGCCCAAAGAACTTCCCAAGATATTGCCCTGCAGTCTCAGTGACCGCAAAGACAAATTATAATTAGGTCGTTTCCTTGCCGCGGGTAATCAAGATTTTTCCCGTCCGCACCATTTCCAGTATTCCATACTTTTTGATGAGGCTCTCGAATTCGTCGAGTTGAGTGGTAGTTCCTGTTTGTTCGATGATGTAGCAGCCGTCAGAGGTGTCATCGATACGGACATGGAATTTGGAGGCGTTTTTAGTAATAAACGTCTTGATGGCAGGGGAAGCCTTGGTCTTAAGCAGGGCTAACTCTTTTTCTACGGTATTAGAAGGATGTTCCTCGCAATGGATGACATCAACCAGCTTGTTGACGTTTTTGATGATCTGTTCCAAGGTTTCCAGATCGCCTTTGGCTGTGAGCGTTATGCGTGAAAACTTTGGATTGACCGTATGCGAAACCACCAGAGAATCGATATTGTAACCGCGGCGGGCAAACACCAACGCGATTCGAACTAGCACGCCGGGCTTATTAGCAACCAAAACACTGATCGTATGAAGAGGGAGTTTATCCATATTCTTTCTTTTGTTATGTTGAGCCTGTCGGTTTTTCCATTTTGGTCGTAGGCTTCTCTATGATCATGTGAAACGCTGATTTACCGGCCGGCACCATGGGGAACACATTGGTCTCCTTAATAACTTCAGCATGGATAACACAGGGGCCTTTATAATTCATGGCTTCACGCATCACCGTTTCACATTGCTCAGCTTTGTTCATATGAAAACCTTTGATCCCGTAGGCTTCAGCCAATTTCACGAAATCAGGATTGCCTTCCAGGTCGACACCCGATAAACGATTGTCGAAGAATAATTCCTGCCATTGACGCACCATGCCTAAATATTTATTATCGATGATGATAACCTTCACCGGCAGTTTATTGACAAACATCGTCGAAAGTTCAGATAAGGTCATCTGGAAACCGCCGTCACCCACGATCGCCACCACCAGGTCATTAGGCGCGGCAAACTGGGCACCAATGGCTGCTGGAAAGCCATAACCCATGGTCCCGGCGCCCCCCGAAGACAGCCAGTAATTGCCTTTGTCAGAAAGATAAAATTGTGCGGCCCACATTTGATGTTGGCCCACATCGGTGGTAACAATGGCTTTCCCTTGGGTCACTTTATAACATGTATCAATGACATGCTGGGCGGTCAAACCGTTTTCTTTATTATATTTAAGTGGAAATTCTTTTTTATAGTAATTTAATTCTTTTAGCCAGTCGGCTGTGTCTAAAGGTTCCACCAGTTTGACTAATTCTTCCACCACTTCTTTGGCATTACCCACGACCCAGGCATCAGGCTTGACGATCTTATTGATCTCTGAGAAATCAACGTCGATATGTAATTTTTTAGCGTTCACACAAAATTCATTATTGTTGCCGTTGATACGGTCATCCCAGCGCGAACCGATGGATAAGATCAAATCACAGTTGATCAGTGCTTTATTGGCATAGGCTGTTCCGTGCATCCCCAGCATCCCTAAAGACAAAGGATGCGTTTCAGGAAATTCACCTTTACCTAAAAGAGTATTGGTCACGGGAGAGCCTAGTTTTTCAGCTAATTTTTTAATGGCAGCACCTGCACGGGAAAGTACAGCGCCATGTCCGACCAACAATAAAGGTTTTTTACGGCCTTTGAACATCTTGGCCATCTTGATAATGTCTGCTTTGTGCGGCAATGGAGTATCTTTTTTGTATCCGGGAATGTCCATTTCAGGATCAAGGGTCTCACCGTTGAAATTTCCGGATGTAATATCTTTAGGCAGATCGATCAACACCGGACCATGACGGCCGGTTTGGCAAATATGCCATGCTTCTTTAATGATACGGGGGATGTCATTGGTATTTTTGACTAAGTAACTGTGTTTGACCACAGGCATGGTGATACCAAAAATATCAGCTTCCTGAAAGGCATCCTTACCCAACATCGTAGAGAGCGTCTGCCCGGTAAGCACGATCATAGGCACAGAATCCATCATGGCGGTAAGGATACCGGTGACGGTGTTTGTAGCTCCGGGACCGGAGGTCACCAGCACCACCCCCGGTTTACCTGTAACACGGGCATACCCGTCAGCCATATGGGTGGCACCTTGTTCGTGGCGGGTCAATATCAATTTGATCTTGGAGCCGACCAAGGCGTCGAAAATAGGGATAGCCGCACCCCCGGATAAGCCCCAGATGTATTCAACGCCAAAATTCTCCAAACATTTGATCAGAGCTTCTGCGCCGTTAATTGTCTTTTTAGATTGTATTTTAGTATTGTCTTTGTTCATAGTTTTATCCTGCCCACAAGGGGGATATAATAGCATAAACAATACTGGCTGCCAAAGGAAAAGTTAAGCTATTATCGTTCCCATCAAAGTCTTGCCTATGGACGTTAACCTGGGACATTTAATAAAATGATTGTTTATTTAATCTGTTTTAGTATAATTTCAATAACATAAATAAATTATTAATCAGATAATAAAGAATGTCATCTTTGAATTCATCCCCGTCTAAACAAGGCAACAAGCTTTCTTTTTGTGTTCTCCTAACAGTATTGATTTTTTCTACATTATTTTTTCCTTTGCAAGCTTTTGCCACGACACTGACTTATTCAACTCCCGGCACCTTCACTTGGAATTGCCCAGCCGGTGTATATTCCGTTACAGTTTATGCCTGGGGCGCCGGAGGCTCAGGCAATGCATCCAATGGCGGTGCAAACGAATCGGGAGCTGGAGGTGGAGCTTTTGCTACTGCAGCTGTACCGGTTACTTGCCCGGGAGCTTATACTGTAACTGTTGGAAATGCAATTTCATTGACGAATGGAGGGAATAGCTGGTTTGGCAGTTCCACAACTGTTCTTGCTGTAGGTGGCACCAATGCGTCTGGATCTGGAGGCGCAGGAGGTCAAGCTAGCAACTGTATCCCTACAACAGGAGCTTATTCAGGTGGTAATGGTGAGAATAATGACGGGGGTAATGGAGGGGGTGGTGCAGGGTCAGGCGGTAACGGTGGTAACGGGCCTAATTCTCCCGCAGGCGGCGCAGGTGGTATTGGCGGATCAATAGGTTATCCCGGTGGTACTGGAGGTATTGCTAATAGCTTTACTGCCGAAGGATCTACTAATGGAAGCCTTCCGGGCGGTGGCGGTGCAGGTTCTGATGATTACGACACTACTGATACAGGTAGTCTTGGGGGCTATGGTCAGGTTATTTTAGTTTATACCGTCCAGACCCATCAAAACATCGTTGGAGGCAATTCAACGATACGGGGTAATTCTGTTTTAAATTGATGTTTTTAAAATAACTATTTTAGTAAGGTCGTTAATTCGCCGTTTTCATGCATTTCTGCAACGATATCTGCCCCGCCGATGAATTCCCCGTTGATAAAAATTTGAGGGATGGTAGGCCAGTTGGTGAGTTCTTTGATGCCTTGACGCAGCTCCTCTGATTCCAGAACATTGTGCCCCTTGACAGGAACACCGTAGGACTGCAGGATCTGCACGGCCCGTCCGGAAAATCCGCACATGGGTTGATCAACAGTGCCCTTCATAAAGATCACCACTTTGTTGTTCTTGATATCGTTTTCGATTTCCTGGCGTAATTTATCATTCAACATAATTTTCTCCTAGGTTATAATCCGTATTGAGCTTTGACTTCATTCCATTTTGCCGGTGTAAATGTTTTTAAACCCAGGGCATGGACTACTTGGAAAATATCTTTGATGGCCGACATGACCATTTGCTGTTGTTTGAAGGTCGGTAATCCTTCAAATGCGGATGAGACGACAAAGGCCTGTAAATGCGCGCCATCATTCATCGGGTCAAGCACATAGGCACAGGCATTAGGGATTGCTGCTTCGATACGTTGTTTGATCTCGTCGGTTGTCATTTCTTGTAATTCTTTTTAAGCCATTCGATGATATCTAAAGATTCATAAAGGGGTTTGCCGTCAATGACAAGGCAGGGCACTTGGGGCTTACCGCCGATCTTAATAAGCTCGTCACGATAATCAGGATTGTCACGTGTGTCCTTCAAGGGGACCGTGATATTTTCTTTGGCTAAATAATCCCGAACCCGTTGACAATAAGGGCAGGCCATAAAGTGATATAAAGTAAGTGTCGGCACGGCCCTATTTTACCAATTTTTCTACAAAATCAATGATTTTTTCTTCTAGTTTCACATTGTACAAACGGTTCATTTCCTGCAGGCAGGTGGGCGAGGTGACGTTGACTTCGATCAAGTAATCACCCAGAATATCAATTCCAACAAAATAAAGGCCAAGTTTTTGTAAATGGGGTTTAAGAAAGCTGATGATCTTTTTATCCCGGGCATTGATCACAGCAGGCATCGGTTTCCCGCCGGCATAAAAATTATTACGATGCTCGCCTTTTTCATGCATGCGAAGCAGGGCGCCTAGTGGATTCCCATTCAAAAGCAAAATGCGCTTATCACCATGTTTGGCCTCAGGGATATATCTTTGGATCACGATGGCATTTTTGTAGCGTCCGGTCAAAATTTCCAGAATGACCTTTATGTTGGAATTCCCTTTTTCGATGTGAAAAACTCCTTGTCCACCGAAGCCATTAGTAGGTTTGGCGATGATATTTTTATATTTGGCAATAAAATCTAACATATCATCTTTGTTATTAGAAATGAGAGTTGGAGGTGTGATATTTTTGAATTGACTAGCCCATACTTTTTCGTTAACGGTGCGTATGCCGGTAGGATTATTTATAACAGCGATCTTTTTCGGTAATTGATCTAAGATCCAAGTATTCATTAGATAACGCTCATCAAACGGCGGGTCAGGCCGTACGAAAATAGCGTGAATATCATCTTGGGCTAAAGATGTGTTGAATTCTTTCTTAAATGGCATATGAGCATTGGGCTGAGGAATGACCTTTGTGACATGAAAATACACCTTGCCTTCGACGAGGCTGAGACCGTCTTTAGGGACATAGAAAACCTCATGCCCACGGGCATGAGCGCCTAACATCATCATGAAGGTAGTGTCTTTTTCAAAAATAACGGATTCCAGAGGGTCCATCAAAAAGAGGAATTTCATGATAGATTACTCTCCAATTCTTTAATTTCCCGGCCTGCGGCTACACCTGCGATTCGTCCTAAAATTCGATAGATATCAAAAATATTCAAATTGTGTTCTATGCCGCAGTCCTTACCGTATTTGTCCAAATGCGGACACATTTTTTGAAAGGCCATCCCGCCGGGAGAATTCAGGCTTTCCCTGGAGTTTTTATTGGTATGATAACGGTAAAACCCGCCCACAAAATTATTGTCAATCTGATAGACGCATACCTCGCAGGGGTTTTCTTCAATGCGGTGGATGGTGGGCACACCTTCTTGCAATAGAAAATGGCTGATGGTTTGCGCATCCTTGCCCCGGCCCAGATCGTTGCGTTTTTTACGGTTTAGCTCCAGGATCTGTTGGGGGTCTTCGATAGGAACAACCCCCATACCGTAAGTGCCCGAATCAGATTTGATGAAAATGAAAGGCTTGCTGTCCACATTATGTTCGCGGTATTTATTCTGGATATCATTAAATAATTTAACAGCTGCTGCATACAGGCGTTGCTGATCGGATTCTTTATTGACATCCACATCGTTTACCACTTCATAAAGGCAGGAAAATTGCCATGGGTCGAGTCCGACAATATCGGCGAACTCTTTCATCAGGGCATTGGCGTGGTAAAAATGTTTGGATTTGAGCCTCGCATGCCAGCCCGCGTGGATCGAAGGGAAAATCGGGATTTTAACGTCCCGTAACACCTCAGGGATCCCTGCGGAAAGGTCATTGTTCATGATGATCAAGTCAAAGTTTACCTGGCCTAGTTTAATCTTTTCCAAAACACGCTTGATGCAATGGACCTTAACAATTTGACCTGTGGCCGTTTCCAATTCTATGGCACTAGCGGCTTGGGAACAAAAAGAAGGTTCATTGATAAAGAAGGTGGCGATCCGGGCGTTAAAACCTGCCTTGGTGATGATCTCCTGAAGGATGCGGACATTTTCCAGATACCAGGTATTCCGGGTATGTTCTTCGGCAACGATCAAAATATCAGTGGCAGTTGGTACGCGTGAAAGGATGGCTTTTTTAATAAGAGCTTCTGCATCCGCCAAACCATGTTCGCAGAGATTGTTGAAGCCGGCAGGAAAAAGATTAGTATCGACGACTGCTATTTTAAAGCCCGCATCACGGATATCTACTGATGTATAAAATGGAGTATAGAGCTTTTCATAGGGCAAGAGCCATTGATGGATCTGTCCTTGTTGGCGATGGATGCAGGGGACGCAGATGGTTGTTGAGAAGTTTTGATTGACTGTTAATTTCATGTCACCTAGTATAATATAAACTATGACGAAAGCAAAGATTGAACTTTTACTTAACCAAGCTTTTAAGCCAGCTTATTTACAGGTCATCGACGAAAGCCATAAACACGCCGGTCACGTCGGAGCGTCCCAAGGCGGCCATTATCAAGTTACCATTGTGTCAAAAGCATTTGAAGACAAGAAACTCTTAGAAAGCCATCGTATGGTCTACCAAGCTCTCGAACCCGTCAAATCTTCCATTCACGCACTGGTTATCAAGGTTAAAAAGGGGAATACCGGTCGTTGAACCACGGCTCGGCAGTGTTGGAGTAGCCGCGCACTTCCCAAAAACCCAGCTGGTCGCAGTCTAAAAAGTGTATTTCCTTGATCCACTTAGAGCCTTTCCAGGCGTATTTGCGGGGAGTGATCATGCGCGCAGGGCCGCCGTGTTCACGGGGCAGTGGGATGCCGTTCCAATGGTGCACGATCAGCACATCATCGTCGAGACATTCCTGCAGTTTTAAATTGGTGGAATAGCCGTCATGGCCGGTGATATAAACAAATTTTACTGACGGTTTTAGTTGGGCTTTTTCAGCCAGAGTTCTAAAGCGCACACCTTCCCATTGATTGTCCATCCGGCTCCAGGAAGTCACACAATGAAAATCTGAAACATCTTTGACCTGCGGCAGGTCCATAAAATCTTTCCATTTAAGGGTAAATGGGTTTTCTACGTCACCTTGGATTTCAAGGGTCCATTTATCGAGAGGTATTTGGGGTTGTATCCCTAGATCTAGCACAGGCCAATTGGGAACTTCGCGCTGTCCGATGGGAAGTTTAGGCATGCCGTGACGGTTAGCAGGACCGGTGCCCTGAACGATGTGCATATCTGCCGGTGCGCCGCCGGAAAGTATCCCGCGCTTTTCCTCAGCTCGGCTAATCTTACCTTTAATGACATTTTCGTTGAATGAATTGTTAGGCATAGAATAAAAGGGGACACATTAATGTGTCCCCTTTTTAAGTTCGAAGTTTATAACCGATTTTAAACAGGTAAACCGTTGCCGTGAAAATGGCTCCGGCCATTCCCAGCGTGACCAGGGCACAGGTGATTACCGGCGTATCGGTGACATTGGTCATGCTGTAGCGGATGCCGGAGATCAAATAATAGAGGGGATTAAAATGTGAAATGATCTGTAGGGTTGGCGGCAGCATGAAAAGAGGGTGAAAAACACCGCCAAGTAAGGCCATGGGAATGATCCCATAGGTGTTCCATAACGACAGCATGCTGAAATCCTCAGCCCATAATGCTCCCATCATCCCGGCACATGAAAAGATCACCGCGATCAAAAGCATAAAATAAAGTAAGGCAAGCGGGTGCGCAATGAGGCTGGGCGTAAACAATAATGAAACCAGCCACACACCGATGCAGACAAGAATACCGCGGGCAACCCCTCCGGCGAGCAGTCCTAAGACCATTTCAATATAGGACAGAGGAGCCAGCAGGATCTCTTGAATGTGATTGTGCCAGCGGCCTATAAATAACGATGATGAAGTGTTTTCATAAGAGCTCGAGATCAAATGCATGGCCATAAGTCCGGGCGTGATAAATTGCAAATAGGTCAATCCTGTAGTGGTAAAGTTGACATGGCTTCCAATGGCTACGCCAAAAATATACATAAAAAGAGCAGAGGAGACCAGCGGCGGGAAAATAGTCTGATAAGCCACCGAGAAGAAGCGATGGATCTCCCTTTTAGCCAAAGCCATAACACCGATAGGATTAGTAACTAAGTGAATCATAGTTTATTCAATACCTGTTATTTCCAAAAACACGTCCTGCAGAGATTTATCCTGCAAGATCTGTTTTTTATCGCCGATACGGACGATTTTGCCGTTATTGATAATGCCGATGGTTTTGCAAAGTTTTTCTGCTTCTTCCATATAATGAGTGGTGAGGAAAATAGTCTTGCCTTCTTTGTTGAGCTGCAACAAATAATCCCAAATCAGGAATTTTAATTCCAGATCACACCCTGAGGTGGGTTCATCCAGAATTAGAATTTCAGGGTCGTGGATCAAAGCACGGCAGAGCAGTAAACGTTTTTTCATGCCGCCGGAAAGGGCGCGGTGTTTACAATTGCGTTTATCGGCCAGTCCGAAACGTTCGAGTAACTCATTGGCACGGCGTTTAGCTTCCCAAGGAGTGACACCAAAGTATTCTGCTTGATAGATCAACAACTGATTGATGGTTAAGAAAGGATCGAAGTTTGATTCCTGGGCGCAGAGACCGATGAGCCGGCGGCTGTTAATATACTCAGACGTGACATCATATCCAAACACCTTGACCTCACCGCTTTGATAATTGGAAAGTCCGGTAATGGCGTTAATGGTGGTGGTTTTTCCGGCCCCGTTTGGCCCTAAAAAGGCAAAAAAATCCCCTCGTTTGATCTCAAATGAAATTTTGTCCAATGCTTGAAAATTTTTATAGAATTTGGTGAGACCCTTGATGGATATGGCCAATTCAGAATTACGCATTTTTCTCCAAAGCAGTTTTCGCTTTTCTGGCTGCGTTTCGAACGATTTCTGGCAATGCAGGATGAATATATATCGTTCTGAGCATATCGTCAAGAGTAGCGTTCATGTTCATGTACGCGATGATCATGTGTATCATATCTGATGCTTCAGGTCCAATGATATGGCCGCCTAATATTTTACGGCTTTTTCGTTCTACCAGGATTTTACAAAAACCATATTCAGACAGTAAAGCCATGCCCATCGCTGAGCTTTTGTAAGGATTAAGCCCGACTGCATAATCAATGCCCTTGGTCTTCAATTCTTCTTCGGTTGCCCCAACGCCTGCCACTTGCGGGTGGGTAAAAACGGCATGGGGCATAGGGGGATAATGGATAGGGGTTTTGGATTTTCCGCCGAACACGTAGTCAAACAGATATTCGCCTTCAAAATTAACACTGTGACGGAAAAAATATTTACCGATGCAGTCGCCCAAGGCAAAAATGCCAGGAACGTTTGTCTCTAGGTAATCATCGACCTTGATAAAATTGCCGGGTTGTAACTCAATATCCGTATTGATCAAATCAAGGGTGTCCACATTGGAGCTGATACCTGTGGCTATGAGCAAAGCTTTTGCGCTAACGGAAGAGTCCATTCCGTCTTGAGTATAATGCACAGTGAAGGTATTGTTGTTGTATTCGACCTTTACCGGTGTGGCTCCGAGGCGCACGTCATGATAACGGCTGAAGATTTTTTGAAATTCTGCAGCCACTTCCGCATCCTGGGCACGTAATAGTTTTGAACGCACTAGAAATGTTGTTTTAGTTCCTAAAGCCCCATAGGCATGCCCCAATTCACAGCCGATGTACCCACCGCCGATGATGATCATCGACGATGGCAAGGTGGTATTGCGCAAAGCTTCGGTAGATGTCATAAACGGGGTGCCGGCCAGTCCCGGGATATTGGGAATGGTGGGACGTGTGCCTACAGCGATAAATATTTTTTCCGCGGTAATCTGTTCGCCATTGATCTCAATGGTCGTATTATCGAGAAATTTGGCAGTGCCGCGGTAAAGACTGATATTAGGATGATTCGTGTAGCTTGTGACAATTTTGTCGGAATCCGCATCTACCGTTTGGGAAATGCGTTCAATGAGTTTAGCGAAATCAACCCTGAAGGATGGGTCATTGTGAATATCAAAACGGCGAGCTTCTTTGATCTCGATGGCCACATCCGCCGGATGTATGAGCATCTTCGAGGGGATGCAGCCGCGGTTTAAGCAGGTACCGCCCAAACTGTCTTTTTCAATGACCGCGACCTTAAGGCCCATGGAAGCTGCAGGGGAAGAGATCTTAGACCCGCCGCCGGAACCGATCGTTATGACATCAAATTTTTTCATAGGCGTGTTGTTCATTTAAGTATTTCTGCAAACGTTCGATCACCGGGTCCAATGTCGTATATTGCATCAACTCGCTTCGCACCGGTGCGATATTGGGCAATCCTTTAAGATACCCAACATAATGTTTACGGAAGGTCATAACACCGTATTTTTCATCCTTATATTGCACGTTTAATTTCAAATGTTCAATGCAGATCTGGATTTTCTCTTCAATGCTTGGGGCCGGTAAGTGTTCGCCTGTTTTTATGTAATGTTTAGCTTGTTTAAATATCCAGGGATTGGCAATGGCCCCCCGGCCGATCATGACACCGTCGCAGCCGGTTTCCAGCATGGCCTGGACATCTTCTGGTGAGGTGATGTCTCCGTTACCGATGACAGGGATACCAATTACTTTTTTAATTTTTTCTAGCCATGACCAGTCCGCAAAGCCGCTATGTCCTTGTGAACGTGTGCGGCAATGAAGGGTCAAGGCTTTTGCGCCGGCAGCTTCTACCATTTTAGCGACATCCAATATAACAATGCTTTGATCGTCCCAACCCAGTCGGGTCTTGACTGTCACTGGTAATTGAGTGCCCTTGACGGTGGATTTGACGATTTTTTCAAATAAGGGCAAGTCGCGTAAAAGACCGGACCCTTCATTACGGGCGACATGATTTTTCACCCAACAGCCGCAATTGATATCGATAAAATCAGGATTTAATTTTTCAATAACTTGGGCAGCACCGGTCATAGCTTCAGGACGTCCGCCAAAGATCTGGATCGACACCGGGCGTTCTTCTTCAGAGATCTGGATTTTCTCCATGATACGCGGGATATCGCGGATAATCCCTTCGGAAGATGTAAATTCCGTGTACACAATATCCGCCCCCAGGCGTTTGCAAATCAAACGAAATGGCAGCTCCGTGACATCTTCCATGGGAGCCAGGCAAAGGGGTTTATCTATATCCACAGTCCCGATTTTCATAAGTGCCCCATTATACCGAAATTATCCCAGGTTGCAACAGGGCATTGGCCCAACCTAATCAATAAAAAAATTAATGGAATTATTAAAGAAGGAGGATAAAAAGGGGACGCTTTAAAGTGTCCCCTTTTTATTGTATAATTTATGACTATGGCTATTGTTTTAGACCCTCATGAACCTGCGATCAATCGCGGTATCAAGACTGTCGGCATTGGGAAAAAGGGTAGTAAAGCGCTGACGCCTGAATTGGCTTTGGAAATCCTTGAAGATCTAAAGTCAGGCAAGGTCTCTGATGCTGCCAAGGGGGCTTTCTTTGCCGGATTAAGTGCTAAGGGCATAGAGCCTCAAGAAAAGATTCTAGAAGAAATTTTATCTCCGGTTATTTTTAATGATGCGCCTGAATTTGTTAAATGGATCTGTTCCCAATTACTACAAGGCCATAGCTTAGACCGGCAGACAGCTTATGATTTAGGAAGATTTTTATTTTCTGATGAACCGGGTGATGCGGCCCGGGGCTGGGCAGCCAGTTTCTTGCGGGTCCGCTATGAAACTGACGACGAATATGAAGGCCTGCTACAGGCGATGGACGACACCCTTAATCCCGCTTTTAAGATGCCAATCCCCCCAGGGGAGGCTATTATTCAAATGGCTGAGCCTTTTGACGGCGTTGATCATTCATATATGATAACACCCTTAGTCGCACGCGGTTTGCAGTCCCAAGGCTATCGCGTGGTGCATCAGGTTGGTCGCAATAGCGGCCCCAAATTAGACATGAATTTATGGGATATTGCCCAGGGCTTAGCTTTGAGCCCTGCTTTAAGTAATTCTGATCTAGCGTCGGATAAGCCGGTCTTTGGCTGGTTTTTCCATCAGTCCTTGATGTCACCGGCATTGGAACGTTGGGTCGATCTTCGTCGTCAAATTATTAAACGGCCGTTTTTATCTACGATCGAAAGATTTATCAATCCTCTACAGGCGGATATTTTGATTGCTTCCGCTTTTCATGGGCCCTATGGTGATAAAATGCTGACAATAGCCGAGCGTGCCGGTTTTAAGGGAGTTATTGTTGTGCGCAACGGCATCGAAGGGACGATCGCATTTCCATTGCTGCGGGATGTTAAGGTCCTGTTGTCTGCTAAACAAAAAGACGGCAGTTTTCGACGGCATGAAATGAATATTGAGAATTCTCCCGCTGTTGAGACGGAAGAAATGATTGAAAAGCCCAAAGCCTCGGATAATGCAAGTCTTATTGAAGCCTATGTTAGGACTGGTGTATCTGGCAATAAACACTTTGATTTACGGGTTCAATTGACCTGTGATGGGCTAAGCCAAGCCTTGGTGTGGCTGAAAGGAAAAATATGAAAATATGGGTCAGGACGGCATCTGTTTTTATGTTTTTAGCGGTTGTTTTGGGTGCTTTTGGCGCCCATGTCATTCGAGGGGCCCTCAGCGATCATTATTTTGACGTGTATAGAACGGCCGTGCAATATCAGATGGTTCATGCCCTGGGTTTGTTTGTGGTAGCGTGGCTTTCCGGAATTAGCAAGGATTCTAAGATCAGTTTGGCTGGATTTTTGATGGTAGCAGGGATCATCATATTTTCAGGGAGTTTATATGTTTTGTCTTTGACCGGTCTTAAACTCTTCGGCGCCTTGACACCCGTTGGCGGGGTGTGTTTCCTGGCTGCGTGGGTCTGTTTGTTCCTTGTAAAAATATAATATATGACAAAAATTTCTTTCTATACTTTTGGCTGCCGTTTAAATCAATCAGAGACGGCTTCTATTCAAAATTCTTTCGAGCATAACGGTTATCAGGTGGTTGGTTTTGATCAGCCTTCAGATATTGTGGTCATCAATACCTGTACCGTGACCGAAGGGGGAGATGCCGATACCCGTCATTTGGTCAGCAAGATCAATCGATTAAATCCGACCGCCCGGATCGCCTTAGTTGGTTGCCAGGCGCAGATACAAAAAGAACATTTGGCCCAACTGCCCAATGTGCGATGGATCGTCGGAAATGGCCGAAAAATGGACTTGGTATCGGTGTTTAAAGAATTCCCCAGGCCCCAGACGGCACAGCTTGTTGTTCCCGGCATTGAACGTGAACCGTTTAGTTTGGCTGTTTCTTCCGTTGCCCACGACCACACCCGGGCGAATATTAAAATACAGGATGGGTGTGATTTTTTCTGTTCATTTTGTGAGATCCCTTATGCCCGAGGACGGGCCCGTAGCCGGGTATTTGAAGATATTTTCACAGAAGCCGCAGCGCTTGTTGCGGCGGGACACAAGGAACTTATTTTAACTGGTATTAATATCGGGACTTATTCCAACCAGGATAAAACGCTCATGGATGTGATTAAGGAATTAAATATCTTGGAAGGATTGGAACGGATACGCATTTCATCGATTGAGCCGACCACTATTGCGAAAGATATATTTTCTTGCATGAGCATGGGCAATAAGCTTTGCCGCTATTTACATATCCCATTACAAAGCGGTGATGATGAGATCCTGCAGGCGATGAAACGTAAATATACCATTGATGAATTCAGCGATTTTGTTCGTCAGGCGAAGGATCAAGTCCCTGATATATGTATCGGGACGGATGTGATCGTGGGATTTCCCGGCGAAAGTGATGCTCATTTTCTGCGAACGGCAGAAGTCTTAAGAGAATTACCCGTCGACTACTTCCATGTATTCAGTTATTCTCCCCGGCATATGGCTAAAAGCCGTTTGTTGGAAACTTTGCCGGCAGCGATCATCGCTCAGCGTAGTCAGATCTTGCGTGATCTAAGTCAACGTAAACGGCATATATTCCATGAATCTTTACTGGGAAATACTTCTATGGTTTTGTTTGAACATCCTAAAGCAGATGGATGGCAAAACGGTTTGACGGATAATTATGTACGTGTCAAAGTAAAAGATCAGCGTGATTTATTCAACCAAATCTTACCCGTTCGTTTGGGCCATATCGATGGTCAGGTGCTCGTTGGAGAGCTGTTGGCATAATGCGTTATTTTTTATTCATATGGATGGTATTGATGGGATTGTCCGGGACCGCATATGCCGATCAATCTCAGGATAAACCTTTCGTTGTTGTCGAGCTCTTTAGTTCTGAGGGCTGCTCCAGTTGTCCTTCGGCAGATCTGCTTGTCAGCAAATTAACAGCTTGGGCCAGGCAAAACAATGAGCCTGTTTATCCTTTGATCTTTCACGTGGATTACTGGAATAATTTAGGCTGGAGGGATGTTTTTAGCAGTCAGGAATTTACTCAACGGCAAAAAGATTATTCCAATATATTTAAAGACCAGGGGGAAGTCTATACCCCGCAGATGATCATCAATGGCACTGATGCCTTCGTTGGTAACAATCAGGAGAAATTACAAGAAGATCTCAATCGTGAGCTGTCCGTTCCTGCTAGTGTCATTTTACATATAAGCCTTGCAAAACAAGAAGACCAGGTTACTGTTAAGTATAGTGCCCAAGGATTTTCAAATGGAGATGTCGTAAATATTGCTTTGGTGCAAAGAGGTTTAAGTACAGAGGTGACAGCGGGTGAGAATGCCGGCCGTACACTTCATCATGACAATGTGGTCAGGGAATTCTTAACCCGGTCTTTGACCCAGGAGACCTCTAAGGCAAGAATTTCGTTAGATAGAATTTCCGATGCTTCTCAAGCCTCGGTGATCGTTTATGTGCAGAACCCTCAGACCATGTTAATCGAGGCAGCAAAACAATTGGACTTGGGAGATGACTGATCCAAAGTATTATGCTTATATCGTGCGTTGTAAATACGGCACTTATTATGCAGGGTACACCAACGATATAAAAAAACGCATTGCCATGCATAACGACGGAAAAGGGGCTAAGTATTTACGGGGTAAGGGGCCGGTTACATTGGTTTATAAAAAGAAATATTTAACCGCAAAAGAAGCCAAAGCCCAAGAAAGATTGATCAAGAGTTTGACTAGGAAAGAAAAGGAAAGTGTCATTGCGAGGAGCAAAGCGACGAAGCAATCTTTTACAGTGTGATCAAATATGAATAAACGTCTAGAATGGTTCTTCTTAATTATCTTGGCCGCTGGCGGCATCTTTTTGTGGTGCCGGCTTTCGCTCCCGCGTTATCAGTCCATTGATCTCTCCATCAATCAGGCGAAAGCTGTTGTCATTGCCAAAGAATTCCTGAAGACCAAGCGTGGGGTTGACACTAATAGGTATCAGGTAGCGGCGTTGTTCAATGTGGATGAGAGTACCGACAGGTATTTGCAAAAAACCATAGGAAATGTTGCTGAGCAGCGCTTAATTCAACACCTGCATTTCGATCTCTTTTGTTGGGTGGTCCGTTTTTTTAAAGAACGGCAAAAAGAAGAATTTAAGGTCGCCATCAGTTCTGCCACAGGTGAGGTGATCGGTTTTGGGCATACCATTGACGATACGGCATCCCGGCCGTTAGTCGACAAAGAGAAAGCCCGTCAATCGGCGATTGGTTTCTTGAAGACTACCTATGCTTTCGATGCCGCCCAATATATAACGCATGGGGAAGAAGTTAAGAAATATGATAATCGTCTCGAGTATGCTTTCAGCTGGCAAGACAAGAATGTCAATATACCCTGGGATAAAAGCCTTCAGAAAGGCCAAGCGAAATTCCTGACGAACGTTACTGTATCCGGCAATGAGATCCTTAGTTTTAATAAATCCCAATTTGATATACCTGACGGATTTAACCGCTATGTGGATAACCTTAAACAAACCGGTCAAAATCTTATCCTGGTATTTCGTCTTTTTTATTTAGCGCTTATAACCTTTGCCATTGTGGTTGTCGTCAATCGTAAACAACAGGTGGTGTCCCGCAGTGTAAAGCCATTTTATATCGGTATAGGGATCGGCATATTTGCTTTGATGGCTTTGGATGTACTTAATAGTTATCAGGGCCTTCTGTTTGATTATTCAACAACCCAGTCCCTAGGGGATTATATTATCAGGCAATGTATTGAGAATATCATCGGCCCGTTCTTTATAGCGGTTGCCTTTGTTTTACCGGCTCTGGCAGGTGAGTCCCTGCGTTTTGAAGTCGCCCCTCAGAAAAAAAACACAGCTTTTTTGAGTACGTTATTATCTTCTTTTTGTTCGATAAATATAGCCCGTCAGATTGTGATCGGATATATTGCTGCAGCGGTTATCTTAGGGGTACAGGCATTTATTTTTAATTTAGGTTTTAAATATTGCGGGGTCTGGGATGAATTGTCGTGGTTGACCCAGGCTTCGACGACAGTTCTGCCGGCGTTTTCGGCCTTGGTCATCGGTTTTCAAGCTTCCTTTTCAGAAGAGGCCATGTTCCGTTTATTTGCCATTAATTTATTCAAGAAATACGGTGTGCCGACCCTATTAGCAGTGTTCTTGAGCGCTATGATGTGGGGGTTTGGTCATACCGGTTATGAAATTTATCCCATGTGGTTCAGGGGAGTGGAAGTTACCTGTATCGGGATAATCATGGGGATCTTTTATTTACGTTTCGGTATTGTGTGTGTGATCGCCGCCCATTTTTTGATCGATTCATTCTTATCCAGTTTACCGTATTTATTAAATCCCAGGGCATCTTTTGATTTTTATTCGGCGTTAGCGGTGATCATCTTGCCTTTGTTCTTGGCGTTCATCGCCAGGATCTTTGATCGTGGCGTTCAAGAAAAGCCTTTAAGTATACGCTTCAATTCTCAACAGCAATTCAATTATAATTTACTGCAGGATCTGTGTCGCTCTAAAACTTCCGAAGAATTGGTTGTCTTGAAAAACGATCTTGTCCGCCACGGTTGGGACGCCGCGATCATCCAGCGAGTCTTTGAAGAGAAGAATTAATAATAATCCTTACTTAATTTTATTATAAGTAGATATTTCTTCGACGATAAGTCCCAAAGATAACGCTTTCTCAAAAACCCTCCGATGCTCCCCAAAGCCTTCATTTAAGTTCTATACTCTATATTAGGGAGATAAAACTGTATGAAGGCCCCAATTGCAGTTCTAACCTTGGTTTCTTTCTTGATGACGGCCATTTTAGGCCCCATGCCAGTACGTGCCCAGGACGAATTTATTTTACCGGCACCTGGTGTAATGGTTCATCTAAGTCCGCAGTTTGATCCTCCTATCCTTAAAGGTATAAAAGTTCATCCTGATAACCCATTCCGTTTTGATTTTATTCTTGATAAAGGGGAGGGTCAATTATCTAATGACACTCTTAAAGATGAATCTAGTAAGCTGATCAAATATTTTCTAGCCAGTTTAACCATTCCTGAAAAAGACCTGTGGGTCAATCTCTCGCCTTACGAAAAAGATCGCATTATCCCTAACAGTTTTGGGTTGACTTCAATGGGTCGTGACCTGCTTGCGGAAGACTACATGCTCAAACAAATAACGGCTTCACTGATTTATCCGGAAGACGAAATTGGTAAAAGATTTTGGAAGCGTATTTACGAAGAAGCGCAAAAGAGGTATGGGACAACCGATGTGCCGGTCAATACTTTTAATAAGGTTTGGATAGTACCTGAAAAGGCAGTGGTATATGAAAATGCCAAGGCAGGCACAGCGTATGTCGTAGAAAGTAAATTAAAAGTGATGTTGGAACAAGATTATCTTTCCCTTGAAAAGCACGAGGGCATTCAATCTGAGCAAGCGCAAAATAAAAATACCAATCAATTGGGTAGCCAAATTGTTCGTGAAATAGTCATTCCCCAACTGACCAAGGAAGTCAATGAAAACAGAAATTTTGCAAGACTCCGTCAAGTTTATAATTCATTGATCTTAGCAACATGGTATAAGAAAAAGATCAAAGATAGCATTTTTGGTCAGGTTTATGCAGATAGGAACAAAATAGCAGGTGTCGATATTGATGACCCGCAAGAGAAGGAAAGAATTTATCAGCGCTATCTTAGAGCATTTAAAAAAGGAGTATATAATTACATTAAAGAAGAAATAGACCCTATGACTCAAGAATCAATTCCAAGAAAATATTTCTCTGGGGGAGTATTATTAAAACCTTCCGAAGCAATGGTTGTTGTGGCAACATTGCCAGATTCAGCAATGTTGGATCGAGATGCTACAAAAAGGATGGTCGAGGTGTTAGCTGAGGCGAGCCCTTCTAATGGGTTTAGCAGGAGATCATTATTCTTAGGATTAAGAGGAAGAAATCTTCCAAATGAGAAAGAAGTGCCTGTAAATAATGGGACAAAATCTTCAACAATATTTGATAACAATCCTTTTTTCCGACACACCCCCCAAATGCCAAAATCATCAAGAAGAACTTTTTTGACGGTTGCTGGCCTTGCAGTTATAGGGCATTCATTATTTCCTCCGGTTATGCGAGCAATTGGTCCTCAGGTAGGTCTAGACCAAGTAGATGAAAAATATCAGGACGATATCCGAAAATTAGAAGAAGATTTAAATAACGAAAAATTTACAACATTGCAAGCGCATGATTTTATGCCGGAAACAGTTAAAAGAGTCCTTTTAGGTGACAATGAAAAATTAAGACAAAGGTTATTAATTCTCTTTAAGGTAGGGAATATATCAATTGTTAGAACAATACAAAGAGAGATCGCTGAGAGAGGTTATTTGGAGCAACTCAAAAAGACGCCTCATTCGACACAAGTTTTAGGATCAATTTTATATTACATCGATCAGGACCCTCAGAATAAACTCAAGATGAATTTCGAGTATTTTGATCTGATTAGAAATATTTTAGGGATCGAAGGTTTTGAAGATGCCGTCTATTATATGTGTGGCAATGTGTTAATTGATTTGATCGCTAGTGCAAATAATATTATTAATCTCAACGTTGTTGATGCTATAGCCATAGCTAAAGAAACAAAGTCTCAAGCATTAAATTATTTTACAAATTTTTACAAAAACCGTATGTTGCAGATTGCTGAAAGTCTAAAATTCTCAGGCCAACGCATCAAAACAATAAAACGAAATATTGAACTTATTGATTCAGAAGAATATAAATCTAAATTTAAAGAAATTTCTGAAGAATATAAAATCCCCCCTCAAAGAATATTGTTTTATTTAACGGTCCCAAGCGTACTCAAGCCTTTTTTTGATGCGCAGGAACGAAATGCCGCTAAACAGGGTCCAGCAATAGATTTGGATATTTTGATCCCTCTAGCTTTTAAAGAAGGATATATTGAATTTGCTCGTATGATTATTACATATGGAGAAAGTGCTGTTACTGATAAGGGTGTTGATGCGATGACTCCCATGGGATTCGACGGTCTTTTTGGGAATGGGTTAGTAGGGATTAAAAAGCTCCTACCTAGGTATTTCCCGGATGATTATAAGATAGGTCGGTTTATGCCTGATTCTGCTTTTCCTGATATAGATGCCGGTATTTTAATAAATCCACTAGTAGAAAAACCTAATGGCGGATTTCGAAACCTAACTTCTCTCTTAATTGCAACTTGGGCTATGTGGCTCGCACGTTCAGAGGTGTTTCTAGACGAATACTTGGATTCAAAAGATCGTCAAAAACAATTCTCAGAAAAATTAGAAATAGTAACTCATAAGCTAAATTTGACAGAATCTCAAATTATTATTGCGGGTTATTTATCCTATTGCAGTGCCCATCCAATTGATGAAATCAAAAAATTCATACCACATAAAGAAGAACCATTAAGAGATATCGGACCTAACGAACTTTCACGTTTGATTAGAGGGCACGATACAAAGAATGCTAATGGCGACATAGTTAATGATCGTCCTCCCATCATAAATTCTGTTCAACTGGCATCAACTTTTGATTTGTTAAGAGGATTAAACGTTTCTTTCAATGCGGCGATGAAGGCAAGTGACCAGGTTGATTTGAGACGCAGGTGGTTGTTAACAAGGGGACCCGCTGTAGCTGCTGTTGCTCTATTAGCTCCCCAAGAGTTGTTGTCTCTTCCGCAAGCCGGATCTAATTATACGCCGGAAGATATCAAGGATATTAAAGCTTATATTGAAGGATTAAATGTAGGGTACTACGATTTTGAGCAATATGTGACTGGTCAAGATAAAGCCTTGAAATTGAAATTTGGAAATGGATTTATTAATTTTTATGATCAATTGCGGTATCGGGTCAATGAAGAATTAATGAAGAATAGCTCGGTGTCCATTGTAGAAATCAGGAGAATTGCGAATGACATTTTATCCAGAAATAAAAACGTGTCACCCTATCAACAGTACGGCTTAGAAGGATTTTTTAAAGGAATTTGGTCTAATTATATTGTGGCTTTAGCTAATAATCAGGAAGAATTAGAAATGATAAGGAAGGATTTAATTTATCAGGCACGAAAACATTCGGCAGCCTTGGGTGATATGATCCATAAAATGACTTTAATAATTACTCCAAGATCGAATGATGAAGAAAGAAGTGGTTTTCTGGAAGAATGGATTACATTTAATGAAACTTATTTTATTTCAAGGGGATATTATGCCGATATCAGGGTCGAAAGCGCAGAAAATAATAGGTTAAAATATTTTGCGAATGTCTATAAAGTAGTTGTAGATCCGGTAAAGCGAAAAGTCAATGGGACAGATGTCCAGACCATTTATGGCCGTAAAATGGATCAAGTTTATTCGGAAGGTGATTTGGGTGATAGCTTGTTGGGCCATAGACTTGTATTTATTGATTTAAACAAAATTGAAAGTGAAGTCAAAAGAATCACAGATACGCTTGCCTCTGGAAGGAAGCGTCCATACATTTTATATCAGGGTAATCAGCGGGTTGACGCTACTGAATTAGTAATGAAAATATTTGCCGGTAAGGATAAAGATTATATCCATGAGATGCTTCTACATGGCACGCGGGCGCATGAGTTTTTTCATCAGGCACAAGATATGCTTAAGCATCCGTATAAAGGAACAGATCGGTTTGGCCTATCGGCTGATATCTGGGCGAGAGTTGATTCTGAACAACGAAAATCTTTAGACAATGAAACCGGTGCCATGCTTGCTCAAATTATTTCAGCTAAAGATCCAGGGCTGGAATTATTTGATATATTTAAATTCGCTTTGTCCCAACAAGATACTTCTTATTGTCATGGCGCTCTATGGATCATGAACCGTCTGGATGATAGGGCAGTCGATAAATGGACAGATGGTCAGGATCTAAAGGAACTTGTTGGGCAGTTTATGCGTATATTTACTTTAGGGACCGAAGGGATAAAAAATAAAGCTAAAAAACTGATGGAGGAGAATTGGTCTGGGGAATTATTGAAAGCTGTTGAAGGGGCTGATTCTGCAATGTATTCCACACTAAGTAAAACCCCAACTGGTGGTATCGACTTAACTCCTGCCAATAAAGTCATACAAACTCAAAATGCCGGGGAAGGGATTAAATTTCATCTTAACCCCGCACAGCTTGCTCAACTTCAAAACGCCCCTGGCTTTGTGCCGTTGATTATCAAGATCCAGCCGCTTAAAAGTCTTGAAGAGTTTCTAGGATTAAGAAATGCTTCTTGACCGCCTTTAAAAAATCAGGTATAAAAGAATGCTTTTTCAATATTGACATTAAGGTCGCCAGCGGGCTATTGCCTTGAATGTTTGACGATCAGTGATTATAGTTTGGGGCCTTTAGCTCATCCGGTAGAGCATCTGACTCTTAATCAGAGGGTGGCTGGTTCGAGTCCAGCAAGGCCCACCATTTTACTTATTAAAATCTCATGTCCCCTAAAATCATAGATATCGAATCTTTTAAAAAGAGAGCAGTGACTTTCCGCCGGGATATTTTAGAGACCGTGGAGGCCGCAGGTTCCGGCCATCCGGGCGGGTCTTTGTCTGCCGTTGAAATTTTTCTTACCCTGTACGGTTACCAGATCAATCATAAGCCTAGTGATCCTCGCTGGGAAGACCGCGACCGTGTCATTGTTTCTAAAGGCCATGTTTCTCCGGTAGTTTATACGACATTGGCGAATTTTGGATATTTCCCTAAAGAAGAATTAAAAACATTTCGAAAGTTTGGTGCCAGGCTCCAGGGCCATGTGCACACTAAGGTCCCGGGTGTGGAATTTAACACAGGTTCCCTGGGGCATGGTTTGTCTTTTGCCAATGGCATTGCTTTGGGCGCCAGGATGCGCGGCAAAGGTTTCAGAGTTTATTGTGTGATGGGAGACGGAGAGATCCAGGAAGGATCAGTTTGGGAAGCAGCCATGACCGCGGCCCATTATAAGTTGGACCATGTTTGTGCCATCATAGACTATAATAAGGTACAGGAAAACGGACCTGTCAAGGAGATCAAGAATTTGGAGCCCCTTGCTCAAAAATGGTCTGCTTTTGGCTGGCATGTCCTGGAAATAGACGGACACAGCATCGAAGCTTTGAAGGCAGCTTTTGATGAGTTTAATAATACTAAGGCCAAGCCGACGGTGATCATTGCCAATACTATTAAAGGTAAGGGCATTTCTTTTATGGAAGGCAAAAGCGCCTGGCATGGTAAGGCCCCGAATAAAGAGCAATTGGCCCAGGCTTTGGCGGAGTTAAAATAAATGGATTTAAAACCCACCCCTACAAGAGACGGTTTCGGCGAAGAGATAGTTGCCTTAGGCAAGATCAATCCTAATATCGTGGTCACCTCTGGTGATTTGGAAGACGCCACCCGTGCTGAATATTTCAAAAAAGAATTTCCTGAGCGATTCTTTAATTTAGGCATCACCGAGCAGGATGTGGTGAGCACCGCCGCAGGCTTGAGCACCCAGGGTTATGTGGCATTTGCCACGTCATTCGCGGTGTTCCTGACCAATCGCGCCTACGATATGATCCGTTTGGATGTCTGTTACAATAATCTGAATGTGAAGGTTGTATGCTCTCATGGCGGTGTTACCGTAGGTGAAGATGGAGCTAGTGCCCAATGCTTGGAAGATTTTGCCATCATGCGGGTACTCCCTAATATGAAGGTCATCTGTCCTGCTGATTATCTTGAAGCTAAGAAAGCCACTCGTCTTATCGCTAATACTTTTGGTCCTTTTTATATGCGCACTTCAAGGGCGCCTCTTCCTATTATTACTAAAGAGGAGGATGCTTTTGTGATCGGCCGTGCTAATGTTTTGCGTGGCGGGAATGATGCTACAGTGATCGCCTGCGGGGTCATGGTTGCAGAAGCATTGTCAGCGGCAGAAAAATTAAAAGCAGACGGCATTAGTTTAAAAGTCGTCAACATGCACACTATTAAACCCATTGATGCCGAGATGATCGTTAATTCTGCCAAGGAAACTGGTGCCATAGTTACCGCCGAAGAACATCAAATTATCGGAGGTTTGGGTTCTGCGGTAGCTGAAGTGTTGGGCCAGCATTATCCGTGTCCTTTGGAAATGATAGGAGTCAAGGATTCTTTCGGAGAAAGCGGCAGCCCAGCCCAGTTATTGGCGCATTATGGTCTTAAGGATATTAATATTGTCGATGCTGTTAAAAGAGTTATTCTTCGCAAAAAGGAATAATATGACTAAAACAAAATTACATGCAATAGCCGAACTCGGACAGAGCTTATGGATCGATAATATCAGCCGTTCGATGCTTACTAATGGAAAGCTAAAAGGGCTAATTGATCAGGGTTTGCGCGGGCAGACATCCAATCCTACAATTTTTAAACAAGCCATTAGTACCAGCAGTGATTACGACACAAAAATCCAGCAACTGGCCCAAGAAGGTAAATCTACTTTTGAAATTTATGATGAACTAACCATCAAGGATGTGCAGGATGCGGCAGATCTGTTCCGTGGCGTTTATGAAAGCACTAAAGGCCTGGATGGCTATGTCAGCCTGGAGATCAATCCTAAATTAGGCAATGAGCTCGATAGCCAGCTAAAAGAAGGCGTGCGTTTGTGGCAAAAGCTTAATCGTCCTAATGTGATGATCAAGGTGCCGGCTACCAAAAATGGGCTGGGGGTCGTGGAATGCCTGATTGCTCAAGGGGTCAATGTCAATGTTACCTTGATCTTCTCGGCTGAGCAGTACAGCCAGGTGGTTTGGGCCTATTTGAAGGGTTTAGATCATTTGGTTAAAACCGGCGGTGATATCAGAAAAGTGCATTCGGTGGCTTCTGTTTTTGTCAGTCGTGTCGATACTGTCATCGACAAAAAACTAGATGAACAGCCCTCAGGATCAGCTTTAAGGGGCAGGGCAGCTGTGCAAAATTGTGAAATTATTTATCATAAATTCCAGAATAGTTTTGGCGGCAATGAATTTAAGGCTTTAAAGCTTAAAGGAGCTAATGTCCAGCGGGTTTTATGGGCCTCAACAGGGACCAAGGACCCTAAATATAGTGATATCAAATATATTACCGAATTAATAGCTGCGGATACAGTCAATACCGTGCCTGATAAAACGTTGGAAGCCGTTTTAGACCATGGCCTTGCGCGCTCGAGTATGCCGGGTGATGTGGCAGAAGCCCAGAAAATAGTTGAACAATTGCGTCTCAGGGGGATTGATGTCGGCATGGTTTGCAATCAACTTCTCGACGACGGATTGGCCGCATTTGAGAAATCTTTTGAAGAATTGACCGCCTGCATTGAAGAGAAAACTAAAGCGTTATTGGTTAAATAAATAATTAGAAAATTTTAATGGAATTATTTTTAGATTTTGGTACAGTATATGAAGGATTAGAGGAAACTAATCTTCAGATTTGTACGATCTATCAACAACGGTAAGAGTTGAATCTTATCAAAATCAAGGAGGAGAAGTCATGAACAAGAAATTAGTGTTAGTTGCTGCTTTAGTTTTCGGTTTCGCAGGATTAATGTTAGCCAATACAGTCAAGGCTCAAGATGCTGCCGCTACCGATAATTCAGCGATGAATGCCGATAATTCAGTAGCTCCAGCTGATAACGCAGCAGCTCCAGCAGCTCCAGCGGCTCAATAATTCTCCTTGAGAGAGTATTGAACGTCGAATAACCCCGTATTTTAAAAGATACGGGGTTATTTTTTTAATTTCGCTGGCGGCCTTTCAAAGGTTATATTAGACTATGAACAATGAATTCCTGGAAAAGCATAACATCTTTATCCTATAGTCAAATCAAGGACTTACAGAATCAGCGCCTGCATTCTTTTATTAATACCCACGTCTATCCTTTCAGTCCGTATTACCGTAAGCTTTTTGATGAGAAGAAAATTAACCCTAAGCATATCCGTACCAAAGAAGATTTAAAGTGTATTCCCTTTATTAATAAATCTGATCTGATCGACAAAGATAATCAGCAAAAATTCAAAGATTTTATCCTGCAGCCTGATAAAGAAAAGATCAGCCGGTTTTGGCCGAAATCACGACTGTTGACGCTTGCTGCCAAATCCATGCTTCAAGGCCGCCGTCTGGAAGAAGACCTGGCCCGTGAATACCGTCCGGTGTTTATGACATTTACAACGGGGACAACTAATTCTCCGGTGCCATTTATGTACAGCCGTTATGATCTCGATAATTTATATGTATCCGGCGGCCGCATGGTTGCGCTTTTTGATATTAAGGGTGATGATAGGATCATGAATCTTTTTCCATTTGCCCCGCATCTGGCTTTTTGGCAGACCTTTTTTGGTGCCATTGAGGCGGATGTTTTCTCGCTTTCCACCGGTGGGGGAAAGGTCATGGGGACTGAGGGTAATTTAACGGCTTTGATGCGGATCAAGCCTTCGGCCATTCTGGGTGTACCCAGTTATGTTTATCATTTGGTGCGTTTGGCCCATGAAAAAGGCCATGACCTTTCATTTTTGAAGAAGGTTGTACTTGGGGCAGCCAAGGTCACTTCCGGGTATAAACAAAGATTATCAGAGATGTTAAGTGCGCAAGGCGCCAAGAATGTTTATATTTTTGGCACGTATGGGTTTACCGAGGCACGTACCGCCTGGGCCGAATGTCCGACAGAGAACCATTTATCCAGCGGCTATCATCTTTACCCTGATAAAGAAATTTTTGAGATCATCGATCCGGACACCGGTGAAGTCAAAGATGACAATACTGACGGCGAATTGGTCTATACAAGCCTTGATTCAAGGGCCAGCGTGATGTTGCGCTATCGCACGGGGGATCTTATTAAGGGGGGCATTATCCATGAGCCTTGTCCCTATTGTAAACGCCAGACCTTGCGCTTATCTTCAGACATCACACGTTTGTCTGATAATAGAGATATTCATCTCTCCAAGGTCAAAGGGACCCTTGTCAATTTCAGCCATTTTGCCGAGGTGCTCAACGATATTCCACAAGTAGATGAGTGGCAATTGGAGATCCGCAAACATAATAATGACCCTTATGAAGTCGATGAGATCGTGGTCTATGTCACTCCTCAAGCAGAGGCTATACAAAGTGCCCTTTCTCAATTGATCAAGGAAAAATTAACCGGATCAACGGAAGTTGCCCCCAATGAAGTTAAATTTATACCTTTGCATGAGATGGTCAAGAAGTTGGAGCTGGAGACGGCAAATAAAGAGAAACGGATTATAGATACAAGGCCTCATATTTAATAGGGAAGCCGATTTTTTAATAAGGAAGGATCCACATGGAAAGAATTGCCATAGTCGACGGTATACGTACTCCGTTTTCCAAAATGGGGGCGAATTTTAATAATTTGAGTGCTCAGGAATTAGGGCGCATTGCTGCGCGTGAATTGATTGAGCGCCTGAGTTTGGATGTAAAGCTTATTGATGAAGTGATCTTCGGATGTGTCGGCCAACCGGCGGATGCAGCCAATATCGCCCGCGTCATTGCTTTGCTGGCCGGGGTTCCTAAAAGCACGCCTGCTTTTACAGTGCATCGTAACTGTGCTTCAGGAATTGAATCAGTGGTCCAGGCGGCTATCAAAATCAAGGCAGGGGAGGGCAGCTGCTATTTGACCGGCGGTACCGAGTCCATGAGCAATATTCCGTTTTACTTTTCCAAAGAATATCAGGAGATCCTAACTGAAGTTTCGCGTGCTAAAACTTTGCCCGCCAGATTACAGGCCTTTGCTAAAATACGTCCCCAGCATTTTTTGGCGCCCAAGATCGGATTGCAGTTGGGTTTGACCGATCCTTTTTGCGGTTTGAATATGGGTCAGACAGCTGAGGTATTGGCCAAAGAATTTGGCATCACCCGCCAGAGCCAAGATGAATTCTCATTAGCCAGCCATCAGAAAGCGATCGCTGCTCGGGCGATCTTGAGGGAAGAAATTGTGCCCGTGATCCCTGGGCCTAAATATAAGGAAGCCGTGATGGATGACAATGGCCCGCGAGAAGGCCAGACGATAGAAGCGTTGGCCAAATTAAAACCATTTTTTGAAAAAGGCACAGGCACCGTGACCGCGGGCAATTCCAGCCAGATCACTGACGGGGCATGTGCGATCTTGGTCATCAGCGAATCACGTGCCAAAGAATTAGGGATGAAGCCTTTGGGGTATCTTCGTAGTTTTGCCTTTGCCGGGGTTGAACCAAGTCGCATGGGCATTGGACCGGCACACGCTATACCGATGGCTTTGAAAAAAGCCGGCATGAAACTTTCCGATATGCAGGCAGTTGAAATTAACGAAGCTTTTGCCGCCCAGGTTTTGGCTTGCGAGCGCGCTTTGTCTTCGGATAAGTTCACCAAAGAGTTTGGTTTTGAAGGCTATACAGGGACTATTGACCCGGCGAAATTGAACGTTCACGGCGGGGCGATTGCCTTAGGTCATCCGGTGGGAACAACGGGAGCAAGACTGATCTTGACCATGCTTAAACATTTAAACCGGAATAATCTTAATGCTGGCGTGGTGTCCCTATGTATCGGCGGCGGCCAGGGGGCAGCAGTAGTTTTGGAAAGGTAAGGGAGATAATATATGTCCGTTTTTTATAAAGAAGAAGCCAATATCGGCTTTATCACCTTTGACCAACCGGATTCCAAGGTCAATGTTTTAAACTCCGTTACACTTTTGACCTTTGAGAAAATTCTCGATGATATTAAAGGTAAGGATCTTAAGGCCTTGATCATCCAAAGCGCCAAGAAAGATATTTTTGTCGCCGGTGCTGATATCAAGGAAATTGAGAATATCACCGAAGAGGCGGATGGCAAGGCCAAGGCCCAGGCAGGCCAAAGGGTCATGGATAAGGTGGAGGACCTTCCTTTTCCAACGGTGGCGGTGATCGACGGTGTGGCATTGGGAGGCGGATGCGAACTGGCCCTGGCTTGCCGTTACAGGATCATGACATTTAATGATAAGATCCGTATCGGTCTTCCGGAAGTTAATTTGGGTTTTGTGCCGGGCTTTGGCGGGACCTATCGTTTACCGCGATTGGTTGGCCTTCAGCAGGGATTGAAAATGATCGTTTCTGCTGCTCCCATTAATTCTTCAGCTGCTTTTAAGTGCGGTTTGGCGGACAGGCTTTATCCTTCGGTAGGATTGTCGCAACATGTTAGTGAATTCATCGAGGAGATAGCTGCTCAACCCCGTAAACGTATTTTCAAGCCAGTGACCCTCAAAGGTCTTGCGGCATTCTTGGATAAGAACCCTTTGGGGCATATGGTGTTATTCAAAGAAACGATCAAATCGATCCATAAAGCCACTAAAGGATTTTATCCTTCTCCGTTAAAAGCAGTGGAGGTAATTCGAAAAACCCAGCATTTACCTCGCGAAGCAGCGCTGGATATTGAATCCAGCGCTTTTGCTCAATTGGCCATCACACCGATATCCAAGAATTTAGTAAAGTTATTTTATTTAACCGAGAAGTATAAGAAATTAACCATACCCGGCGCTGAAAATGTCATCCCTATGCCGATTACCAAAGGGGCTGTGATCGGGGCCGGTGTCATGGGTGGGGGGATTGCTCAGTTATTAAGCGATCGCGGCGTATGGGCCCGGCTTAAAGATATCAATCAGGATGCTATTGCCAAGGGGCTTAAAGCGGCCTTCGATGTCTATGCCCAGGCGATGAAAAAGAAGAAGGCGCGATCCTATGATGTGGCAGCAAAGATGGCCATGATCTCAGGGACCGTTGATTATAGCGGTTTTGCTGACGCTGATATTGCTATTGAAGCCGTGGTTGAGAATATGGATATTAAGAAGAAAGTTTTTGCCGAAGTAAGCCAAGTACTATCTTCAAAGGCCATCCTGGCATCGAATACTTCATCTCTGTCAGTGACAGAAATGGCCCGCGCATCCAAGGATCCTTCGAGGGTGATCGGTTTTCATTTCTTTAATCCGGTCAATCGTATGCCTTTGATCGAGATCATCACCACTGAGTTTACTTCAACCCAGACCCTTGTTTCAACCCTGGCCTTTGCCAAGAAATTGGGCAAGACACCTGTGATCGTCAAGGATGCACCCGGTTTCTTGGTCAATCGTATTTTATTAGGGTATATCAATGAGGCAGGACGTATCCTGGATGAGGGTGGCTCCATCGACGCTATTGACCGCTTCGCGACCAATTTTGGCATGCCTATGGGGCCCTTCACTTTATCCGACGAGGTTGGTTTGGATGTGGGGGTCAAGGTGCTGCATATTTTGGAAGCCGGATTGGGCGAACGGTTTAAGCCGGCTAAGATCTTCGATGATGTGTTGCCTAAAAAGCTTCTCGGTAAAAAATCCGGCAAAGGGTTTTACATTCATGGCAAGAAACGAGTGGTTAACCCCGAAGTGCAGGCCCTTGTCAAGGCAGGTACTGCCGTCACAGAAAAGGAAGCGATCGAGCGGATGATCAATGTTATGATCAATGAAGCAGGGATGATCCTGCAGGAGAAAGTTGTTGATAGCTCTGATTCCGTGGATATCGGCATGATCATGGGGACAGGATTCCCACCATTCAGAGGCGGCCTTTTGCGTTTCGCAGATTCGATCGGCATAGATCAGCTGGTGGATGATCTAGAAAAATTGGAAGCACGTTTTAAAGACGGCCGTTTTAAACCATGCGCGTATATTTTAGACTTGAAGAGCGGAGGTAAGAAGTTTTATAATTAGCTATGGATGTCTCCCGAAAGAAATTAATTTTAATTATCATATCCTCGTGTGCCGGATTCCTCTTATTGCTGGCTTTAGGACTATTCTTGTATTTCTCGGCAGGGTTCAACGTATATCATGACGATCAATATAAATTTTCAATCAAATACCCCAGCAACTGGCGGATGATCGTTCATCCGCAGGCCAATGTGGCGGTGGTTTTTTTGCGTCCCAAAGATACGGCCATGGATACGTTGCAGGAGAATTTTAATGTGACTGTTCAGCCGCTGCCATCCGATATTTTTACTTTAGATGCATTCAGCGCTGCGATCAAAAGGCAGATGAGCGGAACATTCGGAAAAAGTATTAATATTGTGGAGGATAAGCCGTTTCAATGGGGTTGGCATGAGGGCCATATAATGGTCATAGAGGCCCCTAATCCTGACCACATGAAAATGATCAATGCGTGGGTATTGCGCGATGGTCAAGCTTATATCCTGACCTTCCTCGGAGACATGAACAAATACAGCCAGGATGACCTCGCCGTCAGTGAAATGATCCGTTCGCTTCAACTCCAATAAATGATAATAATTCTAATGGTCCTACTATTTTTTAATATTGCTCCTGTTTATGCCGAAACAGCAGCAGAGGACTTGCAAAGCGGAAACGATTATTTTAGTCAGGGCTATTTTGATCAGGCCATTATTGAATATACCAAGGCCATTGATATTGATCCTAATTATGCCAAGGCCTACGATAACCGTGGGGTTGCTTATGCTAAGGAAGGCAGCTTCTCCAGGGCCATTGCTGACTTTACAATGGCCATTGCCAATAATTTAAATGATGCAGAGGCTTATAATAACCGAGGCCATGCCTATGACAACCAAGGTAATTTGACTCAAGCCATTTCCGACTATACTCAAGCCATCAGGATTAATTCGATCTATGCAAAAGCTTATAATAATCGAAGTCTTGCCTATTATAGTTTGAAAGAGTACGATCAAGCATGGGCAGATGTACATAAGGTTGAAGAGTTGGGGGGCAGTCTTAATCCTAATTTTATTCAGGAACTTCGGAAAGCATCGGGGAGGGATAGGTAGTACAAATGAATATTTGAGATTAATTTTAGTAACAGAGTATGAATTTATTGATATGTTATAAGTATATGCTCTTCAATATGTTATATGTATTTGTTCGATCTCTCTAGTTTGACAATCCCCAAATATGTGTTACTCTTTACTCAGGAAGCCTTTTCTAAGGCCCATTTACTTATTTTTTATGCTTTCAGGAAACAGGGAGAAGAATGTTTAAACGCCTAATTGCCTCATTAGTCTGTATTACCTTTATTTTTAGTAATCTTCAATATGTCCATGCTCAGGATTTTAGTATCAATCAGATTCCCGTACCGGGAAGCATGATCAATACGACGCCTGCCTATCTGCCTTTGACCCTTAAAGGTTTAATTGTTCATCCGGAAAATGCTTTAAAGTTTGATTTTTTAATGGATACGGGCCTTAGTCATTTAAAAGGTGCCGCCCTTTCTGATGAAGCTCTTAAGATAATGAAGTATTTCTTAACGGCCCTGACAATTCCTGAAGATGACCTGTGGGTTAATTTATCTCCTTATGAAAAAGACCGTATCATTCAAGGCAATTTTGGTCAAACCATCATGGGCAGGGATCTATTAGCCCAGGATTATATTCTAAAACAATTGACGGCTTCTCTTATATATCCGGAAAAAGCCTTAGGCAAAGAATTTTGGCAGCAGGTATATAGCAAAGCTTCCAAAGAATACGGCACTACCCAAATTCCTGTCAATACCTTCAACAAGGTTTGGATCGTTCCTTCAGAAGCTGTTGTATGGGAACATGAAGGCAAGGTCCTTATTGTCAAAAGCCATTTAAAAGTAATGCTGGAAGAAGATTATTTGTCATTATCCAAACACCAAGTGTCAACCAATACACATTCATTGGCCTCAAATATTGTCCGTACCATCGTCCTTCCCGTCCTGGAAAAAGAAGCCAACGAAGGCAGGAATTTCGCCCAGTTAAGGCAAATGTATCAAGCCATGATCTTGGCCACATGGTATAAGAAAGCACTTCGAGAGAGTATTTTAAATAAGGTCTATGCCAATCAGAAAAAAACCAAAGGTGTAGAGGATATTAATACAGGGGACGTTGAAGCCATTTATCATCAATATTTAAAGGCCTTCAAAAAGGGTGCTTTTAACTATATAAAGGAAGATGTTGATTTAACCACAGGCCAGCCGATTCCTAGAAAATATTTTTCAGGTGGTTTTAGTGATACCTTGGATGCTACTGAAGTTACATTGGAAGGCAGCAAGGCTCAATTATCTCCCGTTGCACAAAAAGAAATCGATTCTGCCGAGACAAGCGCTGGAGAAACGTTTGTCGTAAAAGGTAATCTCATTGAAGCGTTGCCTCCAAGTGCGGCGATGGTTGTTGTTGCTAAGGCGAGAATTGGATTTTTGAGAAGAACAGGCAATAAGGACAACAATGGCAATGTAGATAAGATCGTGCCTTATTTGATCGATCGGAATGAAAGTGTTCGTCAGGCAGCAGAAGAAGCCTTAAAATCCTCTGCAGAATATATTGATCAATTAGAGAGAACTTTCAAGGATTTTCCGAGCATTTCATTTGATGAAAAGATTATGCGCCTGAAAGAGGAATTAGCAGCAAATCATTTTAGCGATTGGGATGTTACAAGGACCTTGTCTGAATTAGATAAGCCCGGATATGAAGATGCTTTTTACAATGCTGGTTTTGCTAGATTAAAAGTATTGCTTGATATTGATTCAAGTGGAGAAAGTAAGGAATCAGTAGAGAAGTATTTTAGTAAGATGAAGGACATGTTGGCCATCTCTTCAAAGTTAGAAACTCGCGGTTATCCGTTCTTTTTTTATGAGGCAGGGAAAAACAGAGTAGGTGAATTAGCAGAAGATCATTTTAGAAGTTTGAATATTAAAAAGACTTTGTTTGAATTAGATAAGCCTGGATACGCGGAACCATTTTATAAAGCTGGTTCTGACAGATTAGATTCTTTGCTCCGTGCTGGCTCAAATACAGATAATTTGAAATCTTTAATAGGATATTTTGTCGAATTGGATTATCGAGGGAGAGCCGCTGAGCTTAAGAAACCTCGCCCTGGGCAAACTGCCTTACCTGTTTTTTATATTGATGCTATTCTCGATAGATTAGCAGATCCAAAATATCCTGATAATTTTAAGAGGCTTATGTTAGTTATAGTAAAAGCAAAGCTTCCTGTTCAGGGATCAGCAGGGGTAAAGGTAATGCAAAAACTTGCCGATATGGTAGGGTTTTATGGTAGGAATGGTGAGGTTTCAATACCGGAATGGTTAAAAGAAGCATTGGGTCCGTATAAAAATATTGAAACAGTGCAAGCCTTAAGAAATTATATACTTCAGAAGAAAGCAATGGGAATAATACAGAAAAAAGAGGCAAAGGACATTATTCATACCTTAACCTTAACCGGAGAGGCTGCTTTGGATGAATTGCAAGGGGATGATTATCAAGAGAGTGAATATGATGGATCTCTACCGCTTGCTATTCCATTATTAGTACATTTAAGTTCTTATGAATTTCAAGAGGGTGATTTTGAGAAAGGACAGGCGGAGCAGTTGATAAAGGATATTGAAAAAAGTGTAAAGAAGAAAGGCCTCCTAGGCAGCAGGAAGAGTGATGCCATCGTAAGGCTAAATGCGTTCATTAATAATCCTGATGCGTGGATAATATTGGGAGTAAATCATCCATTGAATCCTGAAGAAACTCGTGCCCGATTAGAAATAGTCTACCCGGAAACACCAACAAGGCAACGCCTGGTAGAAGTCAAATATCCAACTATTGGGATCGCTGTTAATGAGGGGATAAATGATAGTATAGAGCCCTTTAAGATGTTCATTAAATATGCAAAAATGAATAGAGCGCCTATAGAGACGTCACGTTTGGCGATCAAAGCGATAGAAGGAACAATATTGGATCGTTTCTTTCAACATTCTGTCTGGGAGTATGTATCCCCTACTGAAGTGCGTTTAAGGGCAGATATCAGCAAGGAAGATGAAGAACAAATTTCGAGTATTTTGAGTAAAGTTGATTTAAAAGACAAGAGAAAGCTTGAAGGGATTTTGGAAGACGCCCGGAAGGTAGATCTAGAAAAGATGCCTCCAAGAGTCCTTAATTTAATAATAGGACTACTGAGAGTTAAACTTGGAAAAGCTGCTGATAAATATGGTGACGATAAGCTTATGGCATTTTTTATAAATTATAGTGACGATAAGCTTAGAGCTTTGAACGGTATCTCTTATAAAATAGAAGAGAGAACAGTGACGTTAGGAAGTGGAAATAAATTGATAATTCCAGGAAAGGTTTTTTCAGGAAAGAAGATTAAAAGAGCTATATTAGAAAATTTTTTCCCTCAGGAAACTCCAACTATAGAAGGTTTTGGAGATATTTTAAAGGAAAGGATTGTTTCTCTAACAGACCAAAAAAAGAAATTAGCGATATTGGATGAAGCTTTGAAGGAATCTTCTCCAGGTATTTCCGAGTGGGGAATGGCGGAGATATATAAAATGAACCCTGAACACCAGAAGACTATTTTTGATAGGATCAGAGAAAATGGAAGTAATTATCCTAATTCTAAAGTTCATTCTTGGGCAGTCAGAAGAGGCAGGCCAGACTATTCACCTCCGGATAGGTCTGCTGGTGTTGCTAATCCTGCGATGGCTATTCCCCTTGGAGGTATCTCTTTAAATGCCAAGCTGCTTGATCTTCAGATCAAACGTGATGGTAACGGTATACCGTTGCCTCTAAGTCAGCAGCCCTTGGATAAGATCAATATCCAAGGATTTGTGCCGCAGATCATCAGCATCCAGCCTGTCAATTTATCCGCCTTGTTCAAGGAGTAAGGTCTGTTTTACAGTCCCATGCGCTCGACAAGGAATTCCTTGAGGCTATTGCATTGCAGGTAAGGGTTGGTCTGTTTTTGGTCCGCGATGGTATCCGTCGGGGTTGGGCCGTAATTATGGCCTGTGTAGATAATAGTTTCATCAGGCAGTTTCATGAGGACGTTATAGAGACTGTTATACATCACTGTAGGATCACTACCGGGCAGATCACACCTTCCGCAACCATCGATAAAAAGCGTATCTCCTGTAATGAGATGGCCCTGGCTTAAAAAGCATTGGCATCCCGGCGTATGTCCCGGCGTTTGCAGGATATCAAAGCTGATCTTTCCTACTGATAATTTATCATTTTCTGTGACATCCACAAGTCCTTGGACACGGGGCCGCAGGGCAGGGTATTCATATTTAGAAATATAAACCGGTATCTGCTTTATGGATAAAAGCTCTTCAAGACCATTGACGTGATCAGGATGGGCATGGGTCAAAAAAGCTTTGGTTATTTTATAGCCTAACCGTTTGGCTTCTTTGGCCAGAAAGCCCACGTCCCAGGCAGGATCTACAATGGCCATTTCCTTGGTTTCAGGGTCTCCTAACAGATAGATGAAATTATTAAGCGGACCTATTTCATATTGCTGGATGAGCAGTCTTGACATAAAAAACCTCAGCTTTATAATGGACAACGGTTTGTATGAGAATATATCTTACATCATAGTCGGAGGTTAATCAAATGGCTCTATTAGAATCTATAAAAATCCCTTTAGGTACACTGATGCCGGATTTTGAATTAAAAGATGCGTTTGGGAAATCTTATAAATCCGTCGGGCTTTTTGGTGAGCGTGGCTTGCTGGTAGTTTTTACCTGTAATCATTGTCCCTATGCTTTGGCTGTCTGGCCCAGAGTGATACGCCTGGCCCAATATGGCCGTGGGATGAGGGTCAATACTATCGCCATTAATCCAAACATCAATCCTGATTTTCCCGATGATGCTCCGGATAAAATGATCCTTAAGGTCAAGGAATTAGGCATAGATTTCCCGTATTTGGTTGACGAATCACAACAGGTTGCTGATGCTTTTCGGGCCCAATGCACGCCGGATATCTTTTTATTTGATAAGAATAAAGCTTTGGTTTATCACGGACGCATTGATGATAATTGGAAAGATGAAGAAGCGGTCAGTCGTGAAGAATTAAAAGAAGCGATGAATAACATGGCCGCCGGCCGCCCGATCGCAGTCAAACAGGTTCCTTCGATGGGCTGTTCTATCAAATGGAAAAGTTAATCCTTGGAATTCATTAATCGTATCACCGAAGCCGATAATATATCCCAAATTGTTTCCGATCTTTTAATGCAGATCGAGGGTGATTTTGATCTGGGGATTTTGTATATTTGCCCCTGGCCGCCGTATGATCCCTCGGAACTATTTGAGGCTTTAAAAAGTCGCGGCCATATACGCCATTTGATCTGTTGCACCTGTGCCGGGATCATCGGCACCGAGCGTGAGATCGAAGGGATCCCGTCGGCATCTTTGATGCTAATGCGTCTGCCGCAGGTGAAGATATCCCCTTTTGTTTTAACTCAGCCTACACTGGAGTCGTTAAAGACGAAGGAAGATTGGTATAATTTCTTTGAGATATATCCTAATGAAAATCCGTCTTTCCTTGTTTTTGCTGATCCCTATGCTTTTGACGGTGTGACTTTTTTAAGCGGAATGAACCAGGCCTATCCGCAGATGCCTATAGTGGGAGGTTTGGCTTCAGGGGCTTCCGGTCCCGGAGAAAATACATTGATCTTGGATGGGGAAATGATGCGGGAAGGGCTCGTCGGTGTTTGTCTTACCGGCAATCTCAGGGTTGAGACCGTGGTCTCTCAGGGGTGCCGTGGGATCGGAGAAACTTATATCGTCACCCGTGCCCAGCGCAATATTATTTATGAGCTGGCCGGGCGTCCTTTTTATAAAGTTTTAGAAGAAGTGCTAGGTCGTGGTACGGATTATGACCGCCATTTAGCCAGCGAAGCAATTTTTATCGGCATCGCTATGAATGAATATAAAGATAAATTCATGCGGGGAGATTTTTTGATCCGCGGTGTGATGGGCGTTGAGCCTCAAAGCGGGGCGGGAGTGGTTGGAGACCATATGCATGTAGGACAGACCGTGCAATTTCATTTGCGTGATGCCAAGACCGCAAATGAGGATTTGCATGAGTTGTTAAAGCAATATAAAACTAAAAAACAATCGACGTCAGCATATGGGGCTTTTGTTTTTTCCTGTAATGGGCGCGGGATCAATTTGTTTAAAGAGCCTGACCATGATATTAAGATCATTCAACATCATTTAGGCCCTGTCCCGGCTGCAGGGTTCTTTTGCGCGGGTGAGATCGGTCCGGTAGGAGGCATTAATTTCCTGCACGGTTTCACCAACAGCATGGCACTTTTTTACCCAAAATCTTAGACCGTTTCTCATTGGGCCTTAGAAAGATATAGACTTATGAATGTGTCCCCCGATATTTATTTAGAACGCATGTTGTCTATTGTCCGCGAAGCGGGGGACATTGCTTTGGGTTTGATCAGTAAAAGTGATCCGGGTCTCAAAAAAGACCATTCCGTCATAACATTGGCGGACAAGGCGATCTCAAGATTGGCCCGTAGCAAACTCAGTGATTTTTTACAAGATCCGCAACATATCCTTATTGATGAGGAAGACCTTACGATCGTTGAGTATTTGGACCAAAAGTGCCTTGATCGGTCTGTTTTTATCTGGGCCCTTGATCCGATCGACGGAACACGTCTTTATGCCAATCGTATGCCGTTATTTGGGATTTCTATCGGGCTGATCAAAGACCTAAAACCTTGGCTTGGCGTTGTATATTTCCCCATGCTCAATGAACTTTTTTATTGCGATGGTGCCGAAGCTTATTTTGTACAGGATGCTTTTGGCCCGAAAGAGCATAAAACACGGATCGTCCCTATAGATGAAGAATTATCAGCCCGGTCGTTATTTTTCTGCAACGACACTTTCTTTGATAAATTTTATTGGAACGATAAAGATTTTCATATCATGATCCATGCTTGTGCCGTGGTCAATCTTTGTTGGCCGGCGATCGGCCGCGGGATGGGTTGTTTTTTGCGTTGCCATCTTTGGGATTTTGCCGGAAGCTGGCCAATTATCCGAAGGGCAGGGATCGATCTGCGGCGGATCTCTGATGGCAAGGTGTTAGACAGACTGGAGGCTGATCTATTCAGCCGGGACCCTTTGAGCTGGCATATGAAGGAATATTATTTGATATCCAGCGAACGTAATTTTCAGAAAATATTATCGAAAATAAGTCGACGAAGCCCTTGCTAAATATCTATTTAGGTGGTATAAATAAATTAGAACCGACAGGGATCATCCATTGCGATAAGGCCCGCTGGATTTATTCCGGGGCACGCCAGATAAAAATAAAATAGATGATACTGTCGGTTTTGTTATAATACCCAACATGTCTGAACGATTTATCCGAATTTATAAGAAGTTCTACCTTGATGAAGTCAAAACCCATCTGATGACCTACGGGGCTTTATCCGGCACCTGTGCCAACTGTAAAAGGATGGATTTGAAAGTAGATACTCCTCAATGCCCGGAGTGCAATACTGAGTTTAAATACATCGCCTTCCAGAATATTAGAGACCATATGCCCAAGATGCTTAAAATAAGCCATGAACACCCGCAAATTATTTTTGTGGACTATGATGATTTTAAACGCATTGAGGGTGAAGAAAAAGCGAAGGGAATCTTAGGGTGATCAATAAAGATCGTTTAATTACAATCCTTACAAAATTATTAAGAATTAATTCCGTCAATCCGCCGGGGAATGAAGTTGCAGTGGCTGATTTTGTGGCCCGTGATCTAAAATCTATCGGGCTCGATATTAAAATATATTCTTACGCCAAAAATCGTCCCAACGTGGTGGCAACCCTTAAGGGTACCTGGCCTCGCGCCAAGGCAGCCCGTGAAGCGCTTTTGATCACACCGCATTATGATACCGTGCCTTTTGGCGAAGGTTGGAAATTCGATCCTTTAGGGGCGACTATCCAAAAGGGCCGTATTTATGGCCGGGGGGCCAGCGACGATAAAGGAAATTGTGCGGTGGGGATGGAAGCTTTGCACAGTTTGGTTGAAGACGGCGTGCGCCTGCAAAGGGATATAGTATTTGCCGCCACCGCTGATGAGGAAACCGGCAGTAAGTTAGGCGTTATCCCTTTATTAAAAAAAGGTGTTTTGCGTCCCAAGGCCGCCTTGATCGTTGATTCCGAGGAATATGATGCGATCATCGCACAAAAAGGACTTTTTCATTGCCGGGTGCAGATCTTTGGGAAAAAAGCGCATGGGGCCTATAATTGGCTTGGGATCAATGCCATTGAGATCGCTGCAAAAGTGATCAACCGTTTAAAGAAGCATCAGTTCAAATATAAAAAACATCCGTTGCTTGTTCCTCCGACTAAAAATATAGGTACTATCCGCGGCGGGGATAAAGTCAATATGGTGGCGGATTTCTGTGAGTTTGCCCTGGATATCCGTTTTATGCCTGGCATGAAGGCCGAAGGGGTATTAAAAGAGATCAAAGGTATTATCGCCAAGGAAACTAAGGATTTTAAGCTGATCATCGATGATACTCAAAAGCCCTACGGAATAGCCCCAGAGCATCCTTTTGTCAAAACCTATGTTGATACCTGTCGGAAGATGGGGTTTAAAGCAAATTTGAAAGGGAGTCAGGGGGCCACGGTGATCACCTTTTTTCAGGAATACGGCATCCCTGCTTTTTCAACCGGTTGGGGTAGCCATGGGGTTATTCATGCCAATGACGAATACGCAGAAATCAAGAATTTGTATAATGGGGCCAGGGTTTTAGAGGAGTTTATTAAAGAATACGATGTTCAATAAGATTTTTTTATCGATACTGATCTCGGGTTGTATTTTTTCCCAGCCATCGCAAGCAGAGACCATACACTACTCTATCCGGCAATTGGGGTTCAATGGTGAGGCCAGTTTGACCATGGTCGGCCCCAAGGATTATAAGAGCTATAAAACGCTTTTGATCGTATTTAAAGCCCATGGTACAGGTTATTCTGATGAAGAAGATATTTATGTCGACCCTGCAAGTTATAAACCTCTTTTTGTTGAGCGAAATTTTAGTTTAAGTGTTTTCGGTCAGGGAAAAACCTTGGAAGATTATGTATCTACCAAAGGGGAAATCAATATTACAAAGACCGATGGAGATCGCGTCACCCATCAGGTCATCAATCAAGTGGGGCCAGTGGATAATATTTACGGGTTCATTTATCGATATCGTAAGGAAGGGTCGTTTAAAACAGGGGATGTTCTCAATATGACCCTGCCGACCAGGGATTTAAAGATCCAATTAGTTGATCGTGTAAAGCTTAGAATAGGCAGAAAGTCTTATGAAAGTTACTATATGCAAAGTAAGCCAAACAGATATAAGATATGGTTTGATAGTTCTGACAAGAAGTTACCGTTGCGAATCACCGGTACGATCGGATTTATTAATTCAGTGATGACCATGACGAGTTATGAAGAATAAAAAAACACACCAACCCCATTACCCAGATAAAAATGGCTACTACGGCTTTTTCGGAGGGCGTTTTGCTCCTGAAACCCTCATGGCGGTATTGGCTCAATTAGAAGATCAGTATCGTGCTATCAAGAAAGATAAGAGTTTTAAGAAGGAATTTGAATTTTATCTTAAAGAATATGCCGGAAGACCGACGAATTTATATTTGGCCAAACGTTTAAGTGCTCATTTAAAGACGCTCAAGGTCTATTTAAAGCGTGAAGACTTGCTCCATACCGGTGCACATAAGATCAATAATACCTTAGGACAGATCCTGGTTGCCCGCCGTATGGGCAAGACCCGTATCATTGCTGAGACTGGAGCCGGCCAGCATGGCGTGGCCACGGCCACAGCCGCAGCTTTATTCGGTCTTAAGTGTGTTGTTTATATGGGCTCTGAGGATGTTAAGCGTCAATCACTGAATGTGTACCGTATGAAATTAATGGGGGCCCAGGTAATTCCCGTAGAAAGCGGTTCTAAAACGCTCAAAGATGCCATGAATGAAGCTGTGCGTGATTGGGTGACCAACGTGGCTGATACTTTTTATATTATCGGCTCTGTGGCAGGGTTCCATCCTTATCCGGCCATGGTGCGTGATTTTCAGTCGGTGATCGGCCGTGAAGCTCGTCGTCAATTCTTGGCTAAAGAAAACAAGTTGCCGGATTATCTTCTAGCCTGTGTGGGCGGAGGCAGTAATGCCATGGGTTTGTTTCATGCATTTTATGATGATTCATCGGTCAAGATGATAGGGGTGGAGGCGGCAGGACACGGGCTGCATACCCATCAACATTCAGCGACATTGACCAAAGGTGCTATTGGTGTTTTACATGGCAGCAAAAGCAAGTTATTGCAAGACAGCGATGGGCAAGTGCAGATCGCACACTCTATTGCCGCGGGGTTGGATTATCCGGGGGTAGGTCCTGAACATTCCTTTTATCAAAGCAGCGGACGCGCTGAATATGTCAGTATCACTGACAAAGAAGCCATAGAAGGTCTTAAGCTTTTATCCCGTTTGGAAGGGATAATCCCGGCTTTAGAGTCATCACATGCCATTGCTTATTTACAAAAATTAGCCCGTCGGGTTAAGAAAACATCATCGGTGATCGTCTGCCTCTCCGGCCGCGGAGACAAAGACATGAACCAAATTTCACAATTTATCTAATGAATAAAATAGAACAAAAATTCCAACATCTGAAGCTGCAAAAACGTAAAGCTTTCATAGCTTTTATTACTGCCGGGGACCCTGATCTAAAAACGACTGAAGATCTGGTCGTGGCGCTTGAGGGGGCTGGTGTTGATATCATTGAATTAGGTATTCCTTTTTCCGATCCTTTGGCTGACGGTCCCACCATTCAAGCATCATTCTATCGGGCTTTAAAGAAGGGGACAAATGTTAAAAAGATCTTAGAGACGGTCAAGCGTATTCGTTTAAGATCATCCGTGCCGATCGCGTTTATGACCTCCTATAACCCCGTACTTCGTTTTGGCGAAGAGAAATTTATCAAAGCCTGTGCAGAAGCTGGGGTTGACGGATTGATCGTCCCTGATCTTCCGCCGGAAGAAGCTGCCAATTTACGTAAAATAGCAGGCTGTTATGATATTTCGACCATTTTCTTTGTTGCCCCCACCAGTACGGATGGACGTATAAAACTCAATACCAAAGCTTCCAGCGGTTTTGTGTATTACGTGTCTTTGACAGGGGTCACAGGTACTCAAAAAGCAGTGGCGCGATCAGTGGTTAGAAAAATAAATCATATCAAGCGATTTACCCCAAAACCTGTTTGTGCCGGCTTTGGGATATCAACCCCGCAGCAGGTCAAAGATATCGGAGGAGCTGCCGACGGAATTATTGTCGGCTCTGCCATTGTCAAAGTCATTGATCAAAATAAAGGTAGCCGTGATCTAGTGCCAATAGTCAGCCGCTATGTTTCCACACTCGTGAAAGCCTTAAGATAAAATGCGCCGCATCACTCAACTACCCAATCAAATCCGTATAGTTACCCAAGAATTTAAAGATCGCGAGAGTGCTTCCATCGGTGTTTGGGTGGCAGCCGGCGGACGTTATGAAAGCAGGGTCAATAAGGGCGTTGCCCATTTTTTGGAGCATATGGCTTTTAAGGGCTCTGCTAAATATTCTTGTGATCAGACTAAACAACTTGTCGAAGGTGTGGGGGGGAATCTCAACGCTTTTACCGCTGAAGAAGAAACTTGCTATTATGCCAAGGTGCCTTTTAATCATCTTGAAACAACCTTTGATGTTTTGGCAGATATCTGTTTTTTCCCTAAATTAACCTCTAAAGATCTGGAAAAAGAGCGCACGGTCATTTTAGAAGAGATCAAAATGTATCATGATCTGCCGCAATATTATGTGGGTGAATTGCTTGAAGAGCTTTTATGGCCGGATCATCCCCTTGGCCAAAGTCTTGCCGGCACACCTAAAACGGTTGGAGTTATGTCTGCCGATTATTTGAGAGATTTTAAGAAAGCATATTACATCCCGGCTAACACTGTGATCTCTGCTTGCGGCTTGATGAAGCATGAAAAATTAGTCAAGCTGGTCAGTGCAAAATTGGGGAAATTGACCGGCCCGTCGGCACCATCCTATATCCCCGCTCGCCGCAGCCAGGACAGGGCTTGTGTGAATTTGTATTTTAAACAGACCGAACAAATGCATTTGGCGCTAGGGTTTCTAGCCTATGAGACCAATCATAAGGATTATTATGTATTGGCTCTGTTGACCATTATTTTGGGCGGGAATATGTCCAGCCGTTTATTTAATGAAGTGCGTGAAAAGCGGGGGCTCGCGTATTCAGTTTCCAGCGCTATCAAGAGTTTGAATGATACCGGATATTTTATGGTCCGCGCCGGTGTAGATAATGCCAAGATCGTCGATGCCCTGGACTTGATCCTTAAGGTTTTAGCCAAGTTTGCAACTGGTGGCGTCAAAGAGGATGAATTCAAGCGTGCCCAGGAATACTATATGGGACAATCTTTATTAGGCTTGGAAGATACTATGGACCAAATGCTTTGGATGGGTAGCGGCGTTATCAGCAATGATAAGGTCAAGAGCATTGAGGACATCATCAAAAGGATCAAGGCCGTCACCCGTGCAGATATCAAACGCGTAGCCCAGGATATCCTCAATCCCTCAAAACTCAACGTCGCTATCATCGGCCCCATGACCGACGTCCAGCAGAAACAATTACGTGCTTTAGTAATAGCATAGAATGAATTCCATCACAGGTATATGCGGGGGAGAAGCAGTTGCTAAATAGGCTTAATTATGCTAATATTTGACCCTATGGAAGCAAAAACTCAGCAACCAATCGTGACATTGACGGATGCGGCGGCAGCTAAGGTTCGCTCGATGATGCTTAAAGAGGGCAAGCAGGATTATGCCTTGCGTTTTGGCGTTGTCACCGGCGGGTGTGCTGGGCTATCTTATGAAATGAAATTCCAAAAAACCCCTTATGAGAATGATATCGCTTTCCAGCAAAACGGGCTTAATATCATTGTTAATCAGGAAAGCGTAGAATTCGTTAGCGGTATTGAGATCGATTACGTCGATACCCTGCGAGAATCCGGTTTCAAATACAAAAACCCCAAAGCCAAATCCAGCTGTGGATGCGGCACTTCTTTTAGTTAATCATATAAGGATATACTTCCATGACACCTCAGACCTTGAATGCTTTAAAGGCCGAACATCTCCCTGATGCCATCCGTTTATCCTATGAGCCTTTGTCCGGTTCAAAAAAGGTTTATGTGCAAGGACAAATTTTCCAGGATATTCAAGTGCCCTTTCGTGAGATCGGGCTTTCTGACACCAAGGACTATAAAGGGAAGGTTACGCCTAATCAACCAGTCCGGCTTTATGATACCTCAGGCCCGTATACAGACCCGTCGGTGCATGTAGATATTACCCAAGGCTTAACAGCGCTTCGTTTAAAATGGATTTTAGAGCGCGGGGATGTTGAATATTTGAAGGGCCCAAGTTCACATTATCGTAAAGAACGGGACAATGATCTAGATTTAGCGTCTATCCGTTTTCCTGGTGTCCGTAAGCCTTTGCGCTCCAAGTCCGGCAGCAATGTGACCCAGATGCATTATGCCCGTCGCGGCATTATTACACCTGAGATGGAATATATTGCTATCCGTGAAAATTGCGAAGCCCAATTCGTATGTGATGAAGTAGCGCGCGGACGCGCCATCATCCCGTCGAATATCAATCACCCGGAAATTGAACCGATGATCATCGGACGTAATTTTTTGGTCAAGATCAATGCTAACATCGGTAATTCCGCGGTCTCGTCATCGATTGCCGAAGAAGTGGAAAAAATGGCCTGGTCCATACGCTGGGGCGGGGATACGGTGATGGATCTATCGACCGGTAAGAACATCCATGAGACCCGTGAATGGATCCTGCGCAACTCACCTGTGCCCATTGGTACCGTGCCTATATATCAGGCATTGGAAAAGGTCAATGGCAAGGCAGAGGATTTGACATGGGAAATTTACCGCGATACTTTGATCGAACAAGCTGAGCAAGGGGTGGATTATTTTACGATCCATGCCGGTGTTCTTCTTAGGTATATCCCGTTAACTGCCAAACGTATGACTGGTATTGTTTCCCGCGGAGGTTCTATTTTGGCTAAATGGTGTTTATCGCATCATAAAGAGAACTTCCTCTACACGCATTTCGAAGAAATTTGTGAGATCATGAAAACCTATGACGTCAGTTTTTCTTTGGGAGACGGACTTCGTCCCGGCAGTATTGCCGATGCCAATGACGCAGCTCAATTCGGTGAGCTGGAGACTTTAGGGGAATTAACTAAAATTGCCTGGAAGCATGATGTGCAGGTGATGATCGAGGGGCCGGGGCATGTTCCCATGCATTTGATCAAAGAAAATATGGACAAGCAATTAAGCATCTGCCATGAAGCGCCGTTTTATACCTTGGGGCCCTTGACCACCGACGTGGCTCCGGGCTATGATCATATCACCTCAGCCATAGGGGCAGCCATGATCGGCTGGTTTGGAACAGCGATGCTTTGTTATGTAACTCCTAAAGAACATCTAGGGTTACCGAATAAAAAAGATGTTAAAGATGGGATCATTGCCTATAAGATCGCGGCCCATGCTGCTGATTTGGCCAAGGGTCACCCGGGGGTCAAAGCCTGGGATGACGCCCTCTCAAAAGCCCGTTTTGAATTCCGCTGGAAAGATCAATTTCATCTCAGTCTTGATCCTGAAACTGCCGAAAGTTTTCACGATGAGACCTTGCCAGCCGAAGGAGCCAAACTCGCTCATTTTTGCTCGATGTGCGGGCCCAATTTCTGCTCCATGAAGATCACACAGGATGTCCGCGAATTCGCCGAAAAAGGCATGCAGGAAAAGTCTCAGGAATTCAAGGAAAAGGGTGGAGAAATTTACAATTAAACTAAAGCCGGGATAGTTGCTGTAAAGGCAGGCGCAAATTCTTCAATCATAGCCTGCAGCCTTTGATTACAATCTTCCAGATCATTGAGCATTTTAGTGCGGTATTCCACGGATTCTTCCGTCATTTGAGGGAAAAGTTTGCGGTAATATTCAATCCCATCCAAGAGATTATTCTTAAATTCCGTAAAATATTTGATCTTTTGTTCGTTCATGATCCCCAGCGATTTGTTGATATCTTTTTTCAGATAGTCCACGTACATGCCTAATTCCTTGATGAACATATTCGGACGAGGGGTGTCATTAAGCAAATTGGTACGGCCGTATATATGGTCGACCATTTCTTTTAAAGTGGCAATTTTAGAAAAATAAGCAAGATTGGGGCCTGGACAAACCGCGGTAAAGCCCGGTACCTTTGTGGGGATATTGTTATTGGTCAAAGCAGGTTGGCCCAAATCATGGCAAATGCAAGCCTTAACAACAATGGTATCAAAGCGTTTTTTATAATCAATTTCATCTAAATTCAGTGACGCAAGCTCATCAAGTTTAAGTTTTTGATATTGCCGGCTGGCGGTACAGATCGGCTGATCGGTAAATTCGGTATTAGATACCAAATAGCTCTTGGGGCAAGCGCTGCCAGGACGACCGCGCATGATCTTTTGATTTTTTTCAATATCACTTAATGAATCGCGCAGGCTGTTGAAAGGAACGCCCAGCGGCGACACATCGCTTAGATACAGATCTTTTTCACCAGCTCTGGCCAATTTTTCCATGGTGACGGGATCAACGTTGGTGACTTCTGGCACAAGTAAGAATGGTGTGGCCCAGCCTGTGGCGTTTAATCCAAAGTGCGAACGTAAGAATTTATCTTCATTGTAGGTGCCAATGCCGCCCTGGGCGGTGATTCTAAGCTCATGGGGCTTGGCAAAAGAGATGTTCTTTTTGAGTTTCAAGGCTTCATTATAAATTTTATGTAAATCATCAATCAATTCATGGCGTTTAACACGGAATTCTTCAAGGATAGGTCCCATCAAAAATCCGTCGGTAGCAAAAGCATGCCCGCCGCAATTAAGGCCTGATTCCACCCGGTATTCAGAGATCCAAATACCTTTTTTAGCGAAGAATTTCCCCTGCACGATGGAAGAGCGGAAATCGCTGACTTTTAAAACGATCCGTTTTTTGATGTTCCCGGTTGCATCGGCATAAAAATCTTTGAATTGTTCGGCATAGGTGTACAAGCGGCGGTTAATGCCGGCGGAGAATACAATGGCTGACTGCAAAGAGCTTTGGGCATAACCGCGCAGGGCAGAGAGAGCATCAGAAAATTCCGCAGGCATAAGGGCCCCTTGAGCATCATAATTATTGCGGTCAAGTTTGGTCATGATATTGACGTTAATATCACCGGGCTTGATAGATTCGCGTAAATTCTTTTGCAAGTCTGCTTTTAATTTAGGATCACTACAGGAGAGCATATGCCGCCAAGCGGCTTTAAGTACAGAATCTTCAGGTAGCATTTCAAAATATTTGGTAATTTCAGTTCCGGGTTCAAAGGCCGAAGCCCTTAACTCAGTAAATTGGCGCTGGACAATACGGTTGACCAGATCCAGGTACGCAGTAATACGGCGCGCACGGAAATCTTCGTCATATTTGGTAATGGGAGTATAGGCTTCACCCTCTTTTTCGCAGTAAAACTTGCGCATTTGTTCAATAAGGGTATCATCCACCAGGGAAATGACCGAGTGAATGCCATAACGAGCCACCTTGACGGGGGTATCTATAGAAAAAGCGGTCCCCATCACCGGTACATGGAAGGTATGTATAGGCTTTGTCATATGTAATAAGTATACGCTATGCAGCCTAAAAAGCAAATTTTATATTCATATTTAAGCTTCAGGAAGCGTTTCCATAAAAGGGGCCCTTTGGGCTTGTTTTTAGATCATTTATAGGACATACTCTATATAGATATGAAACGGACCCCATTCGCTCACATATTTATATTATCTGCTTTTTTGATCAATTCATTAGGCCCTATCCCAGCCGTCCAAGCCCAAGAGTTTAAATTACCTATACCTGGTATTATGGTACACCTTAGTCCGCCTTTTGATCCTCCTATGTTAAAGGGGATCAAGGTTCATCCGGATAATCCCTTTCAATTTGACTTTATTTTAGATAAAGGAGATGAAGGGACCCAAAATATGGTGTCCTTACGCAATGAATCTACCAAATTAATCAAATATTTCCTGGCTAGCCTAACTATTCCCGAGCAAGACCTCTGGGTCAATTTGAGTCCCTATGAAAAAGACAGGATTATCCCGCAAAGCTTCGGCCAAACCGAAATGGGCCGAGACTTGCTTGCCGAAGATTACATGCTCAAGCAGATCACGGCAAGTTTAATTTATCCTGAAGAAGCGACAGGAAAAAAATTCTGGAAACGTGTTTATGAGGAGGCTGCTAAGAAATTCGGCACAACCAATATACCGGTCAATACTTTCAATAAAGTTTGGATAGTCCCCGAAAAAGCCGTGGTCTACGAAAACGTCAAAGGCGGCACAGCCTATGTGGTTGAAGCTAAGTTAAAAGTAATGCTGGAACAAGATTATCTAGCTTTGGAAAAGAACCAATCGCCAACCAGGGGACATGTACCCGAAGGGTACGTGTCCCCAAGCCGGTTGCCAAGCGAACTAGGATTGAGTGTGAAAGCACCCCAGGGAAACAACCCTTCGAGAAACGAAAATGTCAATGCCCTAGGTTCCCAAATCGTCCGTGAAATCGTCATTCCCGAACTCACAAAGGAAATCAACGAAGACAAAAATTTTGCCCAACTTCGTCAAGTATATAATTCACTTATCCTGGCCACCTGGTACAAAAAGAAAATCAAGGATAGTATTTTGGAACAAATCTATGCGGATAAGAAAAAGGTAGCGGGTGTAGGGTATATGAAATCTGTCATCCCGAGCGAAGCGAAGGATCTTAAGACATCTTTAGATTCTTCGGCTTCGCCTCAGAATGACACTGAAAGAATCTACTACCGCTACCTCCAAGCCTTCAAAAAGGGCGTCTTCAATTACATCAAAGAAGACCAAGACCCCATGACGCAAGAAGCAATCCCGAGGAAATATTTTTCCGGTGGTGTTGATTGGGCGATGTTGGGTGAGACCACAAATCTAAGCGGAGCTCATCTTGTGTCCATTACAGATTCAACCCAGCTTCCTCAAACACCTAATGATTCTATTCTTATCGTGAACGCAGCAATTGTCAGAGCTGCAATGTCGACACAGTCAATAGCTATTCCTCGAGGGAACAGTAGGAAGGAAATGAAGTTTCCTGGTTTGTATTTCATCGGGGAGATTATCCGGGAAGATATAAAATTTAAGGATATAACTAACTTGTGGAGCAAGATAAGGGGGCAGGAGTTGTCGATTGGTAAGACAAATGGTCAGGGAAGGATTGTGTGGAATGTGTATGAAGATTTCCGATTCGATTGGGTGGCGTTGGGGGGCAAGCGGGCAAATTGGGAGGGGAAAATAGTTGATTTAAGAAATATCAATGGAGATTATATTGAATTTAAAATTAGATGGAGCAAAGAAGGGGAAGAACCTTTTTATAAAGTTTATCAAATAGGAAGCTCGAAAGAGATTTTGTTTAGTGTAAAAGAAATTGAGGAGACTCCTCCAAAGGTGTTGGCTATTGATGATCGGTTAGGTTTAAGATCTTTAACAGATATGATGACAGGAGAACCAAGGTTTGACAATGTGGCGGATTTGAGTGGGCTCAGTTTTGGGGAAACAGATGAAAGGGGAAGAATTGCTTGGTTTATTGATAGTTATTTCCAGTATGAATGGTTCCCGCTGGGCATTAAAGTGTCGGATAGAAATGCAAGTGATATGGCTGGCTGGCAGGGTAGGGTTATTGGAGCGCAGGGTAGGGGCAGATATATTGAGTTTGAAGTAGAATGGAGTAAAAAAGGTAGGCCATCATTTGACAGGGTTTATCAGATGGGAAGATGGGTTCGGACATTAGCGGGCAGGGATCGTGCTAGAGGTCAGACCCGGAAGGTGTTGGATATTGATGAGCGGTTAGGTTTAAGGTCATTAGGGGAAATGATACAAAATGGAAAAATTATTCAAAGCGTGGATGATTTGTTAGGGTTGAGGATTGGTAGGACAGACCGGCGAGGTTCGATTTCTTGGAATGTTGATAAGTATTTTGAACTGACTTGGCCTGCACTGGGGAAAATGGAGGCTGATTGGGAAGGACAAATTGTGGATGCGGTCAATAATGGAGGAGGCTTTTCTTTTACACTTGAATTTAATAAAAATAATTATCCGCCAATCTACAGATCTTTTAAACTTTCCTATCTTCGGGAACTAGTAATGAGAGGTAAATCCGTTCATGGTCAGGGAAAAAGTTCTGAGATAAAATCGGCTAATCAGGCGATGGAACCGGCAGGGAATCGTGCGATGTATGTTAAAGAACGATTAGCGTTTTACTGGAATAAACTCGACGGGGAAGATACAGGGAAGAATTATTTAGAAGATGTTAGAGATATGATCAAAGATTTTTCGGTGTATGTTAAAAATATGCCTGCTGATGATATAGATCGTGTAAGAGGAGGGGTGTTTTATAATTTAAGAAATGCCAGACGCGCCTTGCATAGTATACAAACAAATTTTTATAGTCAGGTAAGAGAAAAACGAGAAACAGCCAGAACCAGTCAGTCCGTTTCTTCGGCAAGGACCATATTGCCTAATCTCGCCGATCAATTTAGAATTTATCTTTATTTTAACAGTAAATCGCTGTCTTCAAACCAAGTTCAAGCATTGAGTCAGTTGATAGAAGAGTTAGGGAAAATATCATATAACACAATGAGTAATGAAGACAAAAAGATTCTTTTTACGAGAATTTCTAAGGCGAATAATATCCTTCCTAAAGATTTTGTAAATTGGATATCAAACACTATCAATTCGTGGCTGAGAACAAATCGTGTCGATGTGATACAGGCGCATAACGCCGGGTATCTTGGGAAGGTTAATAAAAGTAAGGCGATGGCGTCCTCCAACGATGAGCGTAGAAATCCTTTGATTGACAAGACAGTGGTGGTTGCATTTGGGGAGAAGGATGAGAATGATGAAAGGTATGGTTATTTGCAGATTAATGGTAGAAAAATTCGATCTTCGAAAAAGGGGTATACGCGTTTTGTCTTTGAGGATAAGCAGGAGAATGTGATTATTAGCATTTCATCTGATCTGTCTGAGAGAGAAGATCAGGGTGGTTTAATGGAAGGCCTAAGTGGTTTAAAGGAACGTTTTCGTGTTTTTCATGATGAGTTAAATATAGCGCCGGAGTGTTTGGCCAGAGGTCGAACAGGTAATGGCTATTCTTATCTGGTTATTGAAAGGGTTCATGGAAAGAATATTGATGAGTATACAGACGAGAATTTAAAAGAAAATCAGATTAAATCGCTAAAAGATTTAATTCGTAAATTAATTGAAAACAATTGGTTTGTCACTGATTTCTATCCTTCAAACGTGATGTGGGATGAGGTTAAGGGCCAAGCTCTTCTTGTTGATTTAGTTCAGGCAGAGTATATGGATCAGGAAGAACAGTCCCGAAGTGAGAAAAATATATTTAGATTTTATCTAGACCTCGTTAACACGATATGGGAGAGGTTTAATCATAATGGAGAATTATCTACACTTATTGAAGAATTGAGAAGAAGCAGGGCCCGATCATCTGATGGAAAAGAAAGTGGTGAAGCAAGCCGGGCGATGAGGGCGTACGGAAAACATAACATCACTGTTGTACGTTTTGGCGATTTAGATGAGCCTGAACAAGACAGACTTTGGGGCAAAATAAGAACATGGCGCGATTCGAAAGGGCGATCATTTTTCGATCCCGAGGGTTCTGGAGAACTGTTATGGGATAATGTGAATGAACGTGATGCCTTTGTTGCTCTTCAAAATGGAGAACCCGTGGGCGCCTTGGGCATTAGCATGGATCCCCGTAAATCTATAGCAACTGATCATGGAGTTTTTGTTCTTGAAGGATATCGGCAAAAGGGTATCGAATTAAGATTGGGGTTGAGGCTAGAAGCTTATCTTACAAAATATGGGTTTATGATATTAGTTTCTTCTTTTGAGGAAAGCAAAGAAGCCCAGAGATTTGCCCAGGGCATAATAAGAAGACTGAATTTGCCGGAAGAGAATATAACAAGATACCCGGGTAGTCCAATGATCCAATCATTGAAAATTGATTTTCGACAACATAGTCTTATCGAGTTGTTTAAAAAGTTTATGCCTGATGATATAACATCAGCGGAACATAGTCCGGAATCAGCAGTGGGGAATGAGGATGAAGCGATGCAGGTGATAAATTTGCATGAGTTGATTAACGAAATTCTTGAAGACCCCCAATATAGTGGTGTATTAACTGAAAATATCGTACATAAATTAGCTGAATTAGCTAAATCAGGGGATGCTTTTAATGTGACATTCGAAAATAAGCACGATAAAAATACAACAGATGCATTAAAGATTATTTTTCAAGAACTCTTTGATAATGGGTTGGACCATGGAAGCAATATTGATTTTAATTTATCTAGGAATGGTCAAATGGTGGAATTCAGCGTTTCCAATAGTGGATACGTTGATATAGGTGGTTTAAGGAGTAAACTTGAAACGCTTGGGTCGGAAGGGAAATTAAGGTTTAGAGATGGCAGATGGGTTGTTGTGTCTAAAGCTAATCTTAATCTCAGAGTGGGCTCAAAGGATTTGACTCTTGATGACACGCAAGTATTTTTTACTCCAGGGCTCTCATTTAAACCTGACACAAAGATTGATGATCAAAACAAAGATCAGGAAGAAATAAGAGGAGGGCGAGGAATCTTTTTATCTAGTGCTTTAAGTGATGTGAGGGAGGCAGGAGGCGATATTAAGGTTATAAGTAATAAGATAGCTAATAAGGTTACTGTCATTCTTTCTCTTCCAACTGCAAATTTTGCAATGATCGCACGTGTTGGTCCTGTTTCACCGATACCATCAAGTCTCCCATCAAAGCAACGGGAGTATTATCCCAGAACAAAGAAAACGGCTTCTTCTGCGGCTGTTGAATTGGGCTCAGATCAATTGGATATTGCACCTGAGACAGCGGCATTGTTAGGGATATTAGATGGTGATTATAATGCTGTTAGAGAAAAATTTCAAAAAGTAGGATTAGAATTAGAGGTAGCCAATGGGGATGATTTTAATGAGTTTTTGTACATTGATCGTAAAGGTATGTCTAAAAAAGTAATTTCTAGAAGTGAACAATCAAGAGGTGAGTTTTATCGTGTTGTACTATTAAAAGATCATATAGTTCAAGATGGTTACCGACCCCTTATTGAAACTGTATTATTTATTAATAATGATGCAATGAATGGAAATGGGAGCAGCGCACAAGAAACTAAGAGCCAGGCGATGGCGGTAAGTTTAGAAACTATCTTCGATGATGTAATGGAAGGATTGAGTGAATCTGATACAGGAAGGATAGTAAATATTGGTGGATTAGTTGGATCAAAAGGGGGGCCGATTTTAGTATCGCTTGATGTAAGGAATTTAGAATCAGTAATCGGAGAAATTATTAAGGCTTCTAAAGCTAATAGGATTAATATACATGTAGAAAGAAGGGGCATCTTTTTAGATATGGGCTTTAGCATGCACGGGGGATTTAATGCAAAAGATTTTATTAACATAAAGTCTGATAGACTCGGGGGTAAGATTGTAGTCGATGAAGTGAAGGCCACAGTTACGCTTTCTATCAGGGCATCAAATGCTGCTATGGCTACGGCAATGGGCACGCCTACAGGTGGTATTGATTTAACGCCTGCCAAAATGAATTTACAGACTAGAATAGATTCTTCACCTTCGGCTCAGAATGACAAAGGGATGGGAATTAAATTTCATCTTGACCCTGCCATGCTTGCGCAATTGCGCAATGCCCCGGGGTTTGCGCCGGTTATCATCAGCATTAAGCCGTTGGGGGATTTGCGGGGATTTTTGGGCGTTCAAAATGATAACACCCCGCATGTGGCTGCTGCTGTGTGAATTGTCAACCAAAAATAACAGAACTGTTGACAATTGGCCGTTTTTCTGTGATATTCTTTTCCTATGGACCGCTTCTTTTATACAGAATTAGCCCGTAAGAGTTTGGAAGGCCAAGAGCTGGATAATCCTGCGTGTGCCAGGATTTTATCCGATACTACTCTTGAAATTTTGCCGCTTTTAGATGCTGCCTATCAGGTACGCAAACATTATTTCGGACAGGAAGTGCGGGTGCATATTTTGAACAATGCCCAGAACGGGCATTGCCAGGAAGATTGCCATTATTGCGCCCAGGCTAAATCTTCGACAGCGGACATTGAAGAATACGGCATGAAATCCGATGATGAAATGCTGCAGGAGGCGCGCACAGCGTATAGTAAGGGTGCGTCCTGTTATTGTATGGTCTTTGCCGGACGCGCGGCTTCCCAATCCCGCGTTGATCGACTTAAGCGCATTTTAGCCCAGATCAAAACCGAATATCCCGGTAAAGAAATTTGCGTTTCCACAGGTTTTGTGACCAACGAAGGGGCGGTTCAATTAAAGCAGGCAGGACTGGATCGTTTAAATCATAATTTGAATACATCTGAGGCGCATTATCCTAATATTTGCACGACACATACCTTTGCCGACCGGCTCAATACCCTTTTGGCGGCCAAGAATGCGGGCTTAAAAGTATGTTCCGGGATGATCGTTGGAATGGGAGAAGAGCATGCGGATATCATTGATGTAGCTCGTCGCCTGCGTGAGCTTAAGGCAGAGTCCATTCCGGTTAATTTATTGGTGCCTATTGAAGGCAATCTCCTTTCCCCGCAGGAGTCCAATTTGACTCCGGATTTTATCTTAAGGATTTTGTGTCTGTTCAGGTTTTTGAACCCTTCCTCAGAGATCAGGGTGGCGGCAGGACGCGAATTACATTTGCGTTCTTTGGAAGTGATGGCCTTGTATCCGGCCAATTCTTTATTTTTGCAAGGGTATTTAAATGCCAAAGGCAGCTCAAATGCCCGTACCTTACGCATGATCAAGGATGCAGGTTTTAGCATAAAATCCGAAACCGATTTGGACGAGCTATTAAAAGAACAACCTTTCCAACAAGATCAAGTCACCGACGGTTCTAAAGCATTACTTAAAACTCTTAAAGAATTACGTCCCGCACAAAAGTAGTTGATTTTTTCTTGCCAAAGAAACATAACATGATATAGTAAATAGCCTTTCAGTTTTTTTATAACTCCATTATTTACCCGTAGATAAAGAGGTCGCTATGTCACTTGAGAAACGTCCTGTCACCAGATTTGAACTGCTTATGGATGCCGGTACAGGTGCCCAGAAAGCAGGGGATATCTTGTTGGGAGCTTTTGTAGGTATGGGACAATATGTTTATGTGGAACCCATGATCCCTGCTGAAATTTCGCCGCCTGCCCGCAGCCGTCCGGCCCTTTCAGGTGTCATTATCCGTTTAGCTGATTTTGACGTCACCAATATCGGTAATGATACAGATCTGATCTTAGCTGCCCATGAAATTGTTTTGGATCGCCGGTTAGATGATAATGAATTCAATCCTGCTGCCAAGGTTTTATTGGATATGGGGGACCAGGAATCAAATCCCGAGTCCTATGAAATGGTACTCAAGCGTTGTACCAAATTGGGGATCAGTGTCATTCCTTTTTCTGTGGATACTGAATCTCAGACCATTGTCAAAGAATTAGGCGGTAAGGGACAGAATTTATATTATTTGGGGATGTTGTCCTATATCTATAACATGGATGAGGAAATTGTTAAAAAAGAGATCCTGAAAACTTTTGGCAAAAAACTTAAAGAAGATATCATGGCCAAAAATATCACCCTGTACCATAACGGGTATCAATTGGCCCGGGAAAAAGTGTTCTTCCGTGTCGAAGTGCAAAGCCATAAACGCCCGGTGGAACAGATTCTTATCGACGGTAATACGTCCATGAGCATGGGATTGATCGATGCCGGGATCAAATTGTTTTCCGGGTATCCCATCACACCGGCTTCTTCGATTATGCATACCCTGGCCAAGAATTTTCCCGCCTATGGCGGGATTGTGCATCAGGCCGAGGATGAGATCGCGGCTATCGGTACGGCGGTGGGTTCATATTACGCCGGGATGCCCGCGGTGACTTGTACTTCAGGACCGGGCCTGTCGCTCAAGCAGGAATTTATCGGTTTTGCCACGGTTGCAGAAATTCCTTTGATCCTGATCGATGTCCAGCGTTCCGGCCCGTCAACAGGTATGCCGACGAAAACAGAACAGTCGGACCTTCTGGCAGCCCTTTGCGGCAGCCACGGGGATTATACTAAGGTTATCATCAGTGTTTCCAATGTCATTGACTGTTTTTACGCGCCGCATTTAGCCCGCTATCTGACTGAAAAATTGCGCGTACCGGTTTTTATTTTAAGTGATTTCCAAACGGCCAATAGTTATAAAGTGGTGGCTAAGTTCCCCTTAGCCCAGATGAAAAATGTGGACGAGATCCCGGATTTTGTTTTTGAGCGTTTCCATATGAAACGTCTGACTGCTCCTATAGAAATGGTTCGAACCCAGCAAACTTTACCGGGTACTGAGGGCGGGATGCGCCGTATCACCGGCCTAAATACGGATGAAAACGGCAAGGTTAATTATTTTTCTGACAATCATCAGCGTTCTCATAAAGTACGTAATGAGAAGATCCATCATGTCCGTCGCGTATTGACAGCCCCGGAAATGTTCGGTAAAGATACCAATGAAATCTTGATCGTGGGGTGGGGATCGACCCGTGGAGCCATTGAAGAAGCTATTTATATGTGCGAAAAGAATGGTGTGCCTGCTTCAGGTATGCACTTTCGAGTAGTATATCCATTGCCTTTAATGCTTAAGGATATTTTTGCCAAATATAAAAAAGTGATGACAGTGGAGGTTGCTTATGGGGATAATCTAAAGCCTTCTCCATTGAATTTATTATTAAGATCAGAAACGTTGGTTGATATTCATCCGCTGATTGGCGAGGCCACCGGCCGGCCGCTACGTCCGCGGATTATCATGAACAAAATCCAGGAGGTCCTCAAATGACGACCGATACTATGCCGCAACCGGCTTCAACGCCGATTACAATAAAAGAATTAAATACTGAAAATCCTCGTTGGTGCGCAGGTTGCGGGGATTTTGGTGTTATCATGGGATTAAAAAGGTTTATTGTTGATCGTCAGTTGTCTCCATCTCAAACAGTGAATGTTTCAGGCATTGGCTGTTCTGGCCGGGCGCCGAATTATTTTAATACCTATGGTGTGCATTCTATCCATGGCCGTCCGATACCCATCGCTTTAGGGGTGGCCCTGGCACGTCCGGACTTGAATTTATTTGTTCATGCCGGAGACGGAGACACTTTGAGCATCGGAGGCAATCACCTGATCCATGGAATTAATAAGAACTTTAAATGTGTCTTTTTGATGTATGACAATGAAGTGTATGCCCTGACCAAGAATCAAACGTCACCCACGACCCGCCGGGACCATCCGACCAACACCCAGCCGCAGGGAACATTTTTGAATCCTATAAATCCTATTACAGTGGCTTTAGGCTTGGGGGCATCTTTTGTGGCGTCAACCGCGGATTGGGTTCCGGACCATTTGACCAATACTATGAAGGCAGCTTTTGATCATCCGGGTTTTGCTTTTGTGCATATTTCCCAGCGTTGTCCGCATTTTGACCCGAATAATTTTGATCATAAAAATTCAAATTGGTTTTCGTTCTTAAAACACCCCAATGGGATCGACCCTGACCGTCGCCTGGCAGATAAATCAGAGGTTGTGGAACATGACCCTTCTAATTTGGCCCAGGCCTTTCAATATGGGGCAGCTGAACGCAGGTATTTTGGGTTGTTTTTCCAAAATAAGAATAAGCCTCGTTATGATGATATCCTGCATAATCTAGTAAATAAAACGGTCAAAAAAGATCCGTCTAAAATTTTAGATAGTTTTTTGATTTAGTCTTATGGAAAATCTTATTATCATTGGCTCCGGACCTGCGGGGCATACGGCAGCCATTTATTCTGCCCGCGCTAAACTAAATCCATTGATGTTCGAAGGAATGTTTGCTGCAGGTGTTGCAGCAGGCGGCCAATTGACAACTACTACCGAGGTAGAGAATTATCCCGGGTATTTGGAGATCGGCGGCCCGGCTTTGATGGATCGGATGCGTGAGCAATCCCTGCATTGCGGGGCGCGCATCCTCACTGAAACCGTTGACAAAGTGGACCTCTCTCTAAGGCCTTTTAAAGTTTGGGCAGCGGGACAGGAATATCAGACAGCAGCTTTGATCATCGCCACGGGGGCAACTGCCAAACGTATGCAGCTTCCCGGAGAAGATAATTTATGGCAAAAGGGTATTTCTGCCTGTGCGGTTTGTGACGGCGCTTTGCCGTTTTTTCGCAATAAAGTTTTGGCTGTAGTCGGTGGAGGGGATTCAGCTGTTGAAGAATCCACGTATCTTACCAAATTTGCTTCTAAAGTATTGTTGATCGTGCGTCGTGATGTGTTGCGCGCTTCCAAAGTGATGCAGGATCGTGCTAAGAATAATCCAAAGATTGAAATATTGTTTAATACCCTTCCTTTGGAAGTTTTAGGTGAGAAAAGTGTGACCGGCTTGAAGATCAAGAATGCCAAAACCAATGCCGAATCCGTTTTACCTGTGGGCGGTTTATTTTATGCGATCGGTCATCTGCCCAATACCGCATTTTTAGAAAATCAACTTGATTTAGATGAAACCGGATATATTAAAACAAAACCCGGCAGCACTAAAACTACCGTTGAAGGCGTTTTTGCCGCCGGAGATGTGCAGGATAAAGTCTACCGTCAAGCGATCACGTCCGCCGGAACCGGCTGCATGGCCGCCTTAGATGCCGAGCATTTTTTAAGTGCAATGTAGAGTCCTGTTATTCTGAGCGAAGCGAAGAATCTTAAGAAATTTATGATCCTCATCAGAAAATCCCAAGATCGTGGTCACGCACAGCATGGATGGCTTGACAGCTATCATTCTTTCTCTTTTGCAGATTATTACGACCCTAAATGGATGGGTTTTCGTACCCTTCGCGTAATCAATGAAGACCGTGTGGCACCGGCCCAAGGTTTTGGATCTCATCCGCATAAAGACATGGAAATTATTACCTATGTACTGTCTGGCCAATTAAAGCATAAAGACAGTATGGGTAATGAAGGGATCATCAATCCGGGTGATATTCAAAAGATGAGTGCCGGTACAGGTGTTGTGCACAGTGAATTTAACGGTTCCTCAAAGAATGAAGTCCATTTGTTGCAAATTTGGATCATGCCAGATTCTAACGGCCTTCAGCCGGCCTACGAACAAAATTTATTGCCGGTGGACCAGCAAAATTCTTTTTTTGCTTTTCCGGTGACCATCCATCAAGATGCGAAGATTTTTCGTGGACGAATTTCTAAAGGCCATGAACTTTCCTACACCGTGAACAAAGCCCGTGGTGTATGGGTGCAGCTGGTATCAGGTTTGCTAAACATTAATGATAATTCCCTGGAGGCAGGGGATGCGGCATTGATCGAGAAGGAGTCCCTCTTGCAATTGACGACTACAAGCAATTGTGAATTTTTACTTTTTGATTTGAAATAACCTGGGCTTTCCGTTAATATAACGATGCTTCAATGAATTTTATTCAAGATTCCGTAATTCTTTCAGAGATTTATTTTTCCCCATGACAATTAATTTTAAAGACAAAACATTGCAGGAATATTTAGACCAGCTATCCCGTCGTGAGCCTGTTCCCGGGGGCGGTTCGGCAGCGGCCTTGACTGCGGCGATGGCCCTTGGTCTGATTTCCATGGTGACTAATTACTCCATCGGTCGCAAAGCCAATACCAAAGAGGTGGATCGCCGATTAGCCAGGATATTAGAACAAAGCGAGCCGATGCGTCTGAGATTGCTTGAGTTGACCAGCCTTGACAGTGAAGCTTATTTAAAAGTCTCCGCCGCCCGTTCACTAGATAAAAAAGCCCAAAAACAAGCAGCCAAACAAGCCCGTGCTGTGCCTCAGGAAATTTGTAAACTGTGTTACAAGGCCGTCCAATTAACCCCTTACCTGGCTGACAAAGGCAATCCCTATCTACTTTCAGATGTGGAAGTTGCTCTTGAGCTTCTTGTATCTGCCTTTAATGGCGCCAGGATCATGGTGAGGATAAATTCATGAGCGCACATATTCTCGACGGTAAAGTATTAGCAGCTCAACTCAAACAACGGTTAATTGAAGAGATACATTCATTAAAAACCTCTGTTAAAGAAGTCCCGCGTATTTTTAGTATCATCGTAGGTAATGATCCTGCCAGCCTTTCATATGCGGCCTCCCAAAGGAAAACCGCCGAAAGTGTGGGCATTCAATACGAATTGCAAAATTTCAAGATCGATAGCTCCCAAGAGGATGTGTTGAAATTGATCGACGAATTAAACAGTTATGATCATGTCCACGGCATTATTGTCAATAAACCTTTGCCGGCGCATATGAGCTTTAAAACAATTATCAATGCCATCGCCCCTTATAAGGATATTGAAGGGATGGATTTGACGAATTTCGGGCTTCTGTTGATGGGTGAAGACGGAATTTTCCCTTGTACCCCGGCCGCGGCATTGGAATTGCTGAAATCTTCCGGTGTTGATTTAAAAGGGAAACACGTGGTCGTGATTGGCCGTTCTGAAATTGTCGGCAAACCGCTTGCCCTGATGCTGCTCAGAGAAGATATGACAGTTACCATTTGTCACTCCAAAACTATTGATCTGCCTTTTGTCGTTCATGAAGCCGATGTGGTAATTGCTGCTTTGGGTAAGCCCGGATTTGTCAAAGGTGATTGGATCAAAACCGGCGCCATAGTGATTGATGTAGGGATCAATCATGTGGACGGCAAACTTGTTGGGGACGTGGATTTTGCCTCAGCCCAAGAAAAAGCCTCGTATCTCACTCCTGTTCCCGGCGGAGTTGGACCGGTAACGGCTGTCATGCTTATGAATAATGTCGTTAAAGCTTTCAAACTACAAACCTCATCATGAAAACCCTTGTCGTTGGAAATTCACTAGACGTTTTTCCCATTATTGAGAATATTTTTGGGTCAAACAAAGATGGCCAGGTCACTCTTTTTACAACAGAGGGTGTTTTGCCGTATGACCGTTCACTGCTGCCGGCCTTGCTAGCTGCTAATGCTTCTGAAAAGCAGGTATTCAAAGCGTCGGATATATTCTTCTCAGCGTGTCATCCTGAGGTGGTGACCGCAGAAAACCTTGCCCGTATCAGCGTCAAACGCAGGTATCTGACCACTGAGAATAAAAACCAGATTGGATATGACCGTTTGGTGCTGGTGGATACGGGGGCATTGATCTTGCCTAATGTTCGCGGAAATCAAAGGACGGGTGTTTTTGATTGCTGGCGATTATCTTCAATGAGGGCTTTAAAGAAGCATTTGCTTTTTACAGATTGTGTGACGGTTGTTGTCACCAAACCCCAAGGCCTGAATATGGCCTGTGCTTTAAGCCTTCTGAAAAAAGAAGTGACGGTGGTATCTGCAGGCCCGGGACTTCTGCCTGATGTTTTTGATGAAGAAACAGGGCTTTTGCTTAAGCAGATCTTAGAGCTTCAGGGAATAAGTGTTTTTAGCGAGAATGCCCTTGAAGAAATTTTAGGGGATGTAGAAGTTAAGGCGGTGAAACTAAGGTCAGGGAAAGTCATCGCCTGTGATGCGGTCATTTTTGATGAAGCCAAAGCGGACATACGTATGCTTTCAGAACCGACCTTGACTGATGAAGATAAAATTTGTATTGAAGAGTGTTTCAAACCGCCTGTTTTGCCCCTGGCGCCGGTCAATTTCGGTCTTGGCCTCTTTGATGGCTTTTTCGCCGGATGGACAAAGTTACCCGAAGGCGGGCGGGAATATTTGAAATTTGATGGTCCTCAGAATATCTACAAGAAAATTTACGTCCATGGCGATCATTTGGCGGGTTTCGTGGTTTTTAATTCGCCCCAGGATAATGAGCGTCTTTGGGGGATATTACAGCGTCAAGATAATATCACCGGCCGTGAAGAAGAAATTATCTAATTTATGACCAGCCGTGTTTTTCTCATCGATGCCCATGGTCTTTGTTACCGCGCTTTTTATGCGGTCAAAGCCTTAAAGAATTCTAAAGGCCAACCGACTAATGCGGTTTTTGGTTTCTGTAATATCCTGCGTAAACTGCTGACTGATGGGAAGCCGACACATGTGGCCGTATGTTTTGATGTGGGCAAGCCTACCCATCGTCAGAAGAAATTTGCCGATTATAAAATCCAGAGGCAAGCCATGCCTGATGATCTTGTTGTTCAGATCGAAACTATTCGTAATCTTGTCCGGGCGTATGGTTTTCCCCTATTTGAACTTGAAGGTTTTGAGGCTGATGATGTGATGGCAACTTTAGCCCAACGTTTTGCCAAAAAGGATGTGGATGTTTTTATTGCGACCGATGATAAAGATATGGCTCAATTAGTTGATGAACATATTAAATTATACAGCCCACGTCAGGAAAGGGTGATCGATACCGAGGATGTGGTGGCAAAGTTTGGGGTGAGGCCACAGCAGATCACCGATTACATCGCTTTGGCAGGCGATACATCTGACAATATCCCGGGGGTGAAAGGTATTGGCGAGAAGGGGGCTTGCAAACTGCTGAGTGAGTTTAAAACTTTAGAAGGAATTTATAAGCATGTGGATCAAGTCGTTCCGGCCAAGTTGCAGGAAAAATTAGCGGCGTCCAAGAAAGAAGCTTTTTTGAGTAAAGAATTGGCTGTTTTGGACATTCAAGTGCCTTTGGATGCCTCATTGGATGATCTGATCTTCCCTCAACCTGACCGGGCGAAATTATTTGCACTTTTTAATGAATTGGAATTCCGTAAATTTGCTCAAGAATATGCGCCTTTGGATGCTATGCCCGAGGAACCCGCCGGTGATCTAAAAACTTGGGTAGAAGATAACTATGAGGGTAATCCTGTTTATATAGTGTATGATTTAAAATCATTGCGCAAAAATGGTCAAATCAGCGTTAACCTTCATAAAACAAAAGTATTTGATATTTTCTTGGCCGATTATTTACTAGCAGGAGGTCAAGGGCAATATCATTTGCCGACACTTAGGGCCAGCGATGAAGGCATGCGCGAATTGTATGGGATCCAAAAACGTTTATTAAAAGAACAAAAATTGGATTTTCTTTTTTATGACGTGGAAATGCCCTTGTCTGACGTGCTCTTTGAAATGGAAGCCAGCGGTGTCAGTCTTGATGTCGCGGTGCTTGAAGAATTATCCAAAGAATGTCAGATCAAGATCGCCCAATTAGAAGAATCATTATATAAAATTGCAGGCACCCCTTTTAATGTTAATTCGCCTAAACAATTAAGTGAAATCCTATTTGAACGCCTTAAATTGCCGCCGATTAAAAAGATAAAAACCGGGTTTTCGACAAATGAAGAAGTCCTGACCAGGTTATCAAGTCAACATCCTTTACCGGCCTTGATATTGGAGTACCGGCAGATGGCAAAATTAAAATCCACCTATATTGATGCTTTACCCCTGTTGGTTGATCCCAAAACCCAACGTTTGCATGCATCTTTTAATCAGGCAGGAGCTGAGACCGGGCGTTTGAGTTCCAATAATCCCAATTTACAAAATATCCCCGTTCGCACTGAATTTGGGCAACGCATTCGCCGTGCGTTTGTGCCGTATGCTAAAGGACATGTCCTGTTATCTGCTGATTATTCCCAAATTGAATTAAGGATATTGGCACTTTTAGCTGATGATGAAGAATTAAAGAACGCGTGTAAGGGGGATGGCGATATTCATCGTTATACAGCCTCCTTGATGTTTGAAGTTCCTGAGAATAAAGTGGATGAAAAAATGCGTTATGCGGCTAAAAGGATCAATTTTGGCATCGTTTATGGCATGGGGGCCTTTAGCCTGGCTAAAGATCTGGGAGTTTCAATTAATGAAGCACAAGTCTTTATCGAAAAATATTTTTTGCGTTACCCCAAGGTGAGGCAATTTCTAGACGGAGAAATTCAGAAAGCAAGGAATTTAGGATATGTGTCAACCCTATTCGGCCGTCGCCGTTATTTGCCGGACATTAATAACCGTAACATGGGATTGCGCCAGTTCGCCGAACGTCAGGCTGTCAATGCGCCTATGCAAGGAACAGCTGCAGATATTATCAAGATAGCCATGGTCAAGGTTAGTCGACGCATGGCCCAAGAGAAATTAACATCAACCATGATCATGACCGTCCACGACGAGCTAGTATTCGACGTGCCTCAAGAAGAAATCAAAACAATGGTATCCTTGGTCCGCCAAGAAATGGAAGCGGCTATGGATTTGTCCGTACCCATAAAAACATCCGTCAAGATAGGGTCCAATTGGTTGGAGATGGAAAAGGTAAGGGATGATTAATGGCCATAATTCCGATTTTCATAGTTATGGGTATGTTGTCTGGAATTTTAACTGCAATTTTGATGAGAGGCCATTTGATAGTCCCAGGCCTTTTATATGGGATAGCAATATCTTTTTGTTTCTATGTTCTTCATATACAGAAAGTTTGGTACAAAATATTGGGGTTTATCACGGTGTCTTGTATTGCCATTTATTTATCATTCTACATTTATGCTTTATTGACGCCTCATGTTTCAAATTATTCCCCGTTTGATAATACTCTTGTGCAATTTTGCATGGCAGGGATGGCAGGTGCCCTTTCGCTGGCAATAGGTATTAAGTTTTTATTAGCACCGCTCAATTACATCCATCTGTCTTTGTTAACAATATTTGGTGGTTTATTAGTTATTTTCTGCAATTTAATTCCAGCCGAGAACAAGTGGGGTTTACTGTATTTTGTCTGGCAAACTGGAATGGCTTTGGCTTTTGGTATTTGTATAAAATTTAATGAGGGAAAGACAGTGATAGGGAAAATATGAAAATCGTAATTTGTGCCGCTGAAGTTGTTCCTTTTGCTAAGACCGGCGGGTTGGCGGATGTGTGCGGGACCTTGCCTCCGGCGTTGGAGAAATTGGGGCATGAGGTTGTTATTATCACGCCGCGTTATAAATCCTCTAATATATCGGTGCCGGCACCTATTGTGCGTATCGGCGAGAATGTACGGGTTTGTTTTATCGAACACAATCATTATTTCGGCAGGGAAGGTATATATGGGGATGCAGGAGGGGAATATCACGATAATCTGGAGCGTTTCGCGTTTTTCTGCCATAAAAGTTTTCAGGTATTAAAAGAAATAAAATTTACTCCGGATATCTTTCATTGCCATGATTGGCACACAGCTTTGATCCCCATTTTGCTCAAAACCAATTATCATAAGGACCCTTTTTTCAAGAATACCCGTTCGATGCTCACCATCCACAACCTGGCCTATCAGGGCGTTTTTCCCAAGAATCAATACGGAAAATTAGGTATTCATGGCAATACTTTTCATACTCAAGGTGTAGAATTTTATGATCAGGTGAATATCCTAAAAGGTGGGATCATCTTTGCGGATGTCATCACAACGGTCTCCCCTCAATATGCTAAAGAAATACAAGCTATCGATTTAGGATGTTCTCTCGACGGTGTTTTGCGCAACCGCAGCCAGGATATTTACGGCATTATAAACGGGCTGGATTATGATGTGTGGAACCCTAAAGATGATCCATTCCTGGACTTTCCTTTTGAGCCTTTTGAAGTCAGTGAACAGAAAAAGCACAATAAGCTGGCCCTTCAGGCAGCTCTTGATCTGCCTTTAAAAGAAAATGCACCACTTTTTGGTTTTGTAGGAAGGCTGTGTATTCAAAAGGGATTGGATATCATTATGGAGGCCATTGACAGCATTGTTGCCAAGGAGGCCCAAGTCATTTTTACGGGGGTGGGGGATAAGAAATACCACCGTATGATCGAGGAGGCTGTCCATCGCCATCCGCGTCATGTGGGCAAGTACCTTAAATTTGACGAGCGTATTGCTCACAAAATATATGCCTCTTCAGACTTCTTTTTAATGCCTTCTCTCTATGAGCCCTGCGGTTTGGGGCAGATGATCGCCCTGCGATACGGGGCTATTCCGATCGTACATAAGACCGGTGGTCTGGCAGACACTATCCACCTTTATGACCCTATCCATAAAACCGGAAATGGTTATGTATTTACTGAATACACCAAGGGAGCTTTTATTGAAGCTGTTCAGGAAGCCATAAAGGTTTATAATCATAAAGCTCAGATGGAAGATTTGCTGGAGCAGGCCTTGCGCTATCGGTTTTCATGGGAAAAATCTGCTAAGGAATATGTGAGGATCTATCAAAAATGCATATCATAGGCCTGACAGGAAGCTTGGGAACCGGTAAAACAACAGTGGCTGCCATGTTTGCCAAGCGGGGTTTTAAGGTCATTGACGCCGATGCCATTACCAAAGGGCTTTTAGCTTCCGGTAAAAAATGTGTAAAAAAAGTGGCAAAGATTTTTCCACGTGTTATACTAAACGCAAGTACGATTAACCGCTCTGAATTGGCCAAAATTGTTTTTAATCATCCGCGTGAATTACAGAAACTCACCGACATACTTTATCCAGAGGCTCTCAAAGTAGTTAAAAGTCAAATATCCCAATTTAAACATGAATCCTTTATCGTTTTAGATGTACCGCTTCTTTTTGAATCTGGATGGGACAAAATCACTGATACAACCATTGTGGTTAAGGCTAAGCGTGCTCAGCAAATTGAGCGTGCCCAAAAGCGTTTGGGGATAAACCGAAGTGATGTGATGCGCCGTCTGAAGAACCAGATGCCTTTGAAGCAAAAATGTGACATGGCTGATATTATCGTTGATAACAGTGGGGATATTATCCATACGCAATCCCAAGTTGATGCGATTATTAATAGATTAGGAAAAAGAAAGAGTTAAACAAAACCCCCACCAAAGGTGGCGGCCCAAGGAGAGACAGAATGAGCAAGACTGAAACAAAAGAAAAAGATGATCTTAAAGAAAATGGGAACGGTGATTATAAGCCCGCCAACCCTTCAGGGAAGACGGTCCATATAGAACAGCTTAAAGACATGAAAATGACCGAGCTGACCAAGCTCGCCCATGGCATGGACATTCAGGGAGCTTCTGCCCTTAAGAAACAGGACCTGATGTTTAAGATCCTGCAGGTCCAGGCGGAAAAAGAAGGGCTGATGTTCGGCGAAGGCACCTTGGAGATCCTTTCTGAGGGATTTGGGTTTTTAAGAAGCGCCAAATATAATTATTTGCCGTGTCCCGATGATATTTATATCTCACCCTCCCAGATCCGCCGTTTTGATCTTAAGACAGGGGACACGGTTTCCGGTCAGATCCGTCCGCCTAAAGAAGGTGAGAAGTATTTCGCCCTTTTGAAGGTTGAGGCTGTTAATTTTGAAAACCCGGAAAAATGTAAGGACAAGATCTTCTTTGATAACTTAACGCCTCTTTATCCAAAAGAGCGTTTGAATCTGGAAACAACCCAACAGGAAGTTTCCACCCGTATCATCAATTTATTAACTCCCATCGGTAAGGGACAGCGCGCTTTGATCGTTGCCCCGCCTTATAGCGGTAAGACTGTGCTTATGCAGAAGGTAGCTAATGCTATTGTGCATAATCATCCGGAAGTTATTTTGATCGTTCTTCTGATTGATGAGCGCCCGGAAGAGGTTACAGATATGCAGCGTTCAGTTAAGGGCGAGGTCATTGCTTCAACCTTTGATGAACCGGCCGAACGCCATGTTCAGATCGCTGAAGTTGTCATTGAAAAAGCCAAACGATTGGTTGAGCATAAGCGTGATGTCGTGATCCTGCTTGATAGTATTACCCGCCTGGCCCGTGCGTACAATACGGTGGTCCCGCATTCAGGTAAGATCCTCTCCGGTGGTGTGGATTCCAATGCTTTGCATAAACCTAAACGTTTTTTTGGTGCTGCCCGTAATATAGAGGAAGGCGGTTCATTGACGATCATCGCCACATCCCTGGTGGATACCGGAAGCCGCATGGATGAAGTTATTTTTGAAGAGTTTAAGGGTACCGGCAACATGGAACTACAACTAGATCGCAATCTATTTCAACGCCGTATTTATCCGGCCATTGATATCAAGCGTTCCAATACCCGTCATGAAGAATTATTGGTACCGGAAGCTGATCTGCAACGCGCGTGGCTTTTGCGCAAGGCCTTTAATGACCTTAATTCTGCAGAGGCCATGGAGCTTTTGATCGATAAGATATCCAAATTCAAGACTAATAACGATTTCTTGCAGAATATGAATAAATAGTGTATTATTACCGATTCTTGCATTTCCTGCGGAGTGCCGGAAATTATACAAGAATAATTTTAGGAGATTAAAATGAAAGCCAATATTCATCCCACTTACGAAGCAGCCACGATCACGTGCGCCTGCGGGAATATGATCCAAACCCGTGCCACCAAAAAATTGGTCCGCGTGGAGATTTGTTCCCAATGCCATCCTTTTTTCACGGGGTCTAAGAAGCTCGTTGATACGGCTGGTCGTATTGAACGCTTCAACAAGCGTTATGCTAAGACCAAATGATGAAGCAAAACTGGTCAAGGCCCAGGAACGTTTTCGTGAGCTAGAAGCACTTCTAGCTGACGAAAATGTGCTGTCTGATTCCAATCAATACGGTAAGCTGGCCAAAGAATTCTCTAACCTTGGCGGCCTCATTGAACTTTACCGTTCTTACCAAAAGACCATAAGTCAAATAAGTGAGTTGCAAGAGATCGTTAAGGCCAAGGGGGACGCTGATTTCAAAGAGCTTGCCCAAAGCGAGCTAAAGGATTTAGAGTCTCAATTGCAAAACACGACCCAGGAACTCGCGGATTATTTTGACCCTTCCAAGAACGAACCGGATAAAGATATAATCATTGAGATCAGGGCAGGTACCGGCGGCTTGGAAGCGAGCCTTTTTGCCGCAGACCTTTACCGCATGTATACCAAGTATGCTGATCTTAAAGGCTGGAAGCTTGATCTGATGTCTTATGTGGACACTGAAGCAGGTGGAGTTAAGGAAGTGGTGTTTTCTTTAAGCGGTAAGGAATGTTCCAAACGGCTTAAGTGGGAAAGCGGAGCGCACCGCGTTCAGCGAGTTCCAACGACCGAAGCTTCCGGACGAATTCACACTTCAGCAGTCACCGTTGCTATTTTATTCGAACCCGAAGAAATCGATCTGGATATTAACCCTAAGGATTTGAAAATTGACGTGTACCGTTCTTCGGGCCCAGGCGGCCAAAGCGTTAATACCACAGACTCAGCGGTACGCATCACGCATTTGCCGACGAATACTGTGGTTGTCTGTCAGGATGAACGCTCCCAGCTTAAGAATCGCGCAAAGGCCATGCGTATCTTGCGTGCCCGTATCTTGGACCATATGCAGCAGGAAGCTTTCCAAAAAGAATCAGCCTTGCGTAAGTCTCAAGTAGGGTCCGGTGACCGCAGTGAAAAGATCCGCACATATAATTTTCCCGATCGGCGTGTCACAGACCATCGCATCGGATATACCAGTCATCAGTTAGAAAGTATTCTAAACGGCGACATGGATGAGCTGACCAATGCCCTGATGGCCGCCGAAAAAGACCTCAAAGAGCAGGCCGAAATAAAGTAATCTCCAATGTCAGAAGACGAAATTATACTTACGCATATTTTAAAATGCCGGTCTGTTGATTTGGTGATCAATAAGCCTGAGTTGTCAATTGCTCAACAGGAGCAATTTGAGAGTTTCCGCCAGCGACGATCATCGGGGGAACCTTTACAGTACATTTTAGGCACATGCAATTTTATGGGTTTGGAGTTGGCGGTTAATCCTGCAGTATTGATCCCCAGGCCTGAAACAGAGCAGTTGGTGGATGCTGCAATCAAACATATTGAAGGGGACTGTCACCTGCAGTTCAAGGGGACAGTTCCCTTCAGTATACTAGATTTAGGAACAGGCTCAGGCAATATCGCTATAGCTCTAGCCAAATTCGTTTCTCAATCCCAAATTGTCAGTGTCGATATTTCAGCCAAGGCCCTGGAAGTAGCCCGTGCTAACGCGCAACTGCATGGCGTCGAGGATCGTATAAAATTCGTACAAAAAGATATGTTTGTCATCCTGAGCGAAACGAAGGATCTTAAATTTGATCTAATCATCTCCAATCCACCCTATATCCCTACAGCTATGTTGAAAGAGTTACCGCCGGATGTGCAAGAGGAGCCTGCCAGAGCTTTGGATGGAGGAGAAGATGGTTTGAATTTTTACCGGATTATTATAAAATATACTCCTTGCTTGCTAAGAAGTGGCGCTTGTCTTATGATGGAGTTTGGCGACGGACAAGCTCAAGCCATTAAAAATCTCGTTGAAGCCCAAAAGGCTTTTTTAAAAATAGAGGTTTTTCAGGATTTAGCAGGACGGGATAGGATAATCAAGGCTATAATTAAATAAGATTTAAGCTCCGCCTGGCCAGTTGGCTACGCGGCGGGGGGACTGTTAGGAGAGGATAATGGAAAAATTTATTATTGAAGGCGGCAAGCCGCTTAAAGGCGAAATCCGGGTCAGCGGCTCCAAGAATGCAACCTTGCCGATATTAGCGGCGACCTTATTGACCGATGGCGTTTGCGAGATCCGTAATATCCCCAAATTACGTGACACCTTGACCATGTGCAAATTGTTGCGTTCATTGGGCAAGACGGTCGAGATCAGTGCGAATAAAGTGATCATTTCCGGAAGCGCCAATAATCATATGGCGGATTACAAATTGGTTTCCACCATGCGTGGTTCTTTTTGCGTCCTGGGGCCTTTACTGGCTAAATTAGGTAAGGCCAAGGTATCAATGCCCGGAGGCTGCGTTATCGGGGTTCGTCCGATCGATCTGCATATGAAGGGTATTATGGCCTTGGGGGTCAAGGCTGATTTCGACGGAGGTTATGTCATAGCAACCGCCAATAAGCTTCAAGGTTCACAAATGTATTTAGGCGGGACCTTTGGATCGTCGGTGTTAGCGACTGCCAATGTGATGATGGCCGCAAGTTTGGCCCATGGAGAGACGATCATAGAATCTGCAGCCTGTGAGCCTGAGATCGAAGATCTTGGTAATTTTTTAAGCGGTATGGGGGCTAAAATTGAAGGGCATGGCACACCCCGTATCGTCATTAATGGGGTACGTAAATTAAACGGCATCAGTTATAGAATGGGTTCAGACCGTATCGAAGCCGGGACATTTTTACTTTTGGCCGCGGCAGCCAAGAGCGATATATTGGTCAAGGATGCTCAGTATAATCATTTACTGGCTCTGATCGATAAACTACAATCGATCGGGGTTGATGTTCATAAAGACGGTTCAGACATACGTGTTAAGTGTAAAAAGATCCTGCGTCCGGCCAATATCGTTACTCATCCGCATCCGGGTTTTCCGACGGATTTGCAGGCCCAGTATATGGCTTTGATGGCAATTACGCCCGGAGTGAGTATCATCACTGACAGGGTTTTCCCTGATCGCTTTATGCATATTGCAGAACTTAATCGTATGGGTGCCCAGATACGCCGTGACGCCGGTGTTGCCATTGTCGAGGGGATAAAACATTTACACGGAGCGCCGGTCATGGCCTCAGATCTGCGTGCTTCAGCTGCCTTGGTTATAGCAGGTTTGGTAGCACTGGGGAAAACGGAAATTTACCGTATTTACCATCTTGACCGCGGTTATGAAGATCTCGACGGAAAGCTGACCGGTATCGGGGCAAAAGTATATAGGGAAAAAGAATAAAATGATTTTAATGATCGATAATTATGATTCGTTTACGTATAACCTCGTGCAATATTTGGGGGAGCTTAAGGCTAAGGTTGAAGTGTATCGTAATGATGCCCTTACCATTGCCCAAATACGTAAGATGAAACCCGAGAAGATCGTCATTTCTCCGGGGCCCGGCCGTCCGGAAGATGCGGGTATTTCAATTGAGATCATTAAACAATTAGGTCCCCAGATCCCTCTTTTAGGTGTTTGCCTGGGACATCAGGGAATTGGTTATGCTTTTGACGGCAAGGTCATCAATGCGAAACGCCTGATGCATGGCAAGACATCTATGATCAAGCATAATGGTCAAGGTATATTCAAAGGGCTGCCTGATCCTTTTGAAGCTACCCGTTATCATTCATTAGTCATTGATTCCAGGCATGTCCCGGAGTGTTTAACCGTCACAGCCACAACCACCGACGATGGGGAGATCATGGGAGTGCAGCATAAAACCTATCCTATCTATGGCGTGCAGTTTCATCCGGAATCGATTCTGACCAAACAAGGCATGAACATCCTCAGGAATTTCCTTCAGCTCTGATGCGCGACTACATTTTTAAAATTCAGCAAGGGGATAATCTCAGTCATGATGAGATCACCGTGGCCATGGAACTGATCATGTCCGGACAAGTGCCTCTGGAAGATACCAAGGACTTTTTATTGGCCCTGAATAAAAAAGGACCGACGGTTGAAGAGATCACGGCTTGTGCCCTGATCATGCGCAAATATGTGGTGTCTGTTAAAACCCAGCATGAAGTTATTTTGGATATAGTTGGTACGGGAGGAGATCATAAGAATACTTTTAATATATCGACGGTAACAGCTATAGTTGTCGCGGCTTGTGGGGTAGCCGTGGCCAAGCACGGCAACCGTCGCTTTACCAGTCGTTGCGGCTCTGCTGATGTGTTGGATGCGTTGGGGATCAATATTCATATGGAAGAGCGGCATTTGGGTGAATGTTTAAATAAAATCGGTTTGGCGTTTCTTTATGCCCAACGCCTGCATCCGGCCATGAAAAATGTCGCCTCAGCCCGTCAAGAGTTGGGGGTTAATACAATTTTCAATATATTAGGACCTTTGACCAATCCTGCCCGGGCCACTCATCAGGTGATGGGTGTTTATAGCCGCGATTTGCTTGAGCCCATGACTCAGGTTTTAAAGAATTTGGGACTCAAGCGTGCTTTGGTTGTACACGGCAATGACGGTCTTGATGAAATTACCACGACTGATAAAACTTTTGTCAGTGAATTTAACGGCAAAGAAATAATCAGTTATGATATCGATCCGGATGAGCTGGGGATCACCCGGGCTTCCATAAAGGATTTTACCGGCGGTGACGCTGCCCAGAATGCTAATATTGTGCTCAATATTTTAGAAGGTGAGCTTGGCCCCCGACGAGATATCGTACTGGTTAATGCCGCTTATGCGCTATATACGGCCGGAGCGGTGGATAATTTCAAGCAGGGCATGCACATGGCAGTGCAGGCCATTGATTCCAGAAGTGCTATTGCAAAATTGGAAGATTTAGAGGAGTTTACCAACCGTGTCCGCTGATTTTTTAAAGACGATAGCCAAGCATAAATTAGAGCTCCTGACCTCTAAAAAAGCATATTATGAGAATTTGATAAAAAATATGAAACCTACCCGACAGCGGCGTTATGAGGTCTTCAAAAAGGCTGTATCCCAAAAAGGCCAGATCAATCTTATCGCTGAGATCAAAAAAGCATCGCCTTCCGCAGGGCTGATCCGAAAGGATTTCAATGCGGCTAAAATTGCAGGGATCTATATTAAAAATAAAGCTGCGGCCATTTCTGTATTGACGGAAGAAAAGTATTTTTTAGGGAAATTTTCTTATTTAGCCAAGGTTAGTGAGAATTGTCCCGTTCCGGTGCTGATGAAGGATTTCATTGTGCATGAATTTCAGATCTATGAAGGCCTTTTTTACGGGGCCTCGGCAGTGCTGCTGATCGTAGCCATGTTAACGGATAAGCAGTTGAAAGAATTAATGAAGGTGGCCCACAGTTTAGGATTGGATTGTCTGGTTGAAGCGCATGACAAACAAGAAGTTGAGCGGGCGATTTTAGCAAAAGCAGAGATCATCGGGGTCAATAACCGTAATTTGCAAAGTCTTAAGGTTGATTTAAATAATTGCTTGAATTTGATCCCGCAAATCCCTAAGGGAATTACCATTGTGGCCGAAAGCGGCCTTCAAACACATGAAGACATCCGACGCATCCAAGAAGCCGGAGCTCATGCCGTATTGATCGGTGAAACTTTTATGCGTTCGCCTGATATCGGCACAAAAATAAAGGAAGTGATGTATGGTTCGCGTTAAAATTTGTGGGATCACCAGTGAGCTTGACGCCCAAAGGGCCGCCCGTGCAGGGGCTTGGGCCCTAGGTTTTATTTTTCATAAAAAAAGTCCGCGTTATATTTCACCTTTTAAAGCTAAGAAAATAATCGATACATTGCCGCCTTTCATAACACCCGTTGGTGTTTTTGTAAACCATAATGCCGGGGCTATGCGGGATATCATCAACCATTGCGGCTTGCGTGCCGTGCAATTGCATGGAGAAGAGGACCATCATTTTGCTCACAGACTTAAACGTTATAATGTGAAGATCATTAAAGTTTTTCGTGTGGGCGAGAACTTTGACCCTAAGGTTATCGAAGCTTTTAAGGTGGATGCATTTTTGTTTGATACCTATGACCAACATAATTACGGGGGCACCGGAAGAACATTTGATTGGAATGTTTTAAAAACGGTAAAATCTACAAGTGAAGTGCCTATTATTTTATCCGGCGGTTTAAATACGCAGAATGTGATCGAGGCCGTCAATGAGCTAAAGCCTTATGCGGTGGACGTCAATAGCGGTGTAGAGGAGTCTCCGGGGAAGAAAGACGCCAATAAAATGAAAGAATTTATCGATATCGTCAGCTACATCAGCGGTGCTAAGGTCAAAGAACAGCTTTGATATGTTAACATTCATCGGGCATAAGGAACTTCAGACCATTATTCAGCTGGGTGGTAATGCCATCCGTGATTTTCTTTCCCATGCCGATGTCAGCCAGTATAAAGGTGAAGCCAAGATAGCCATCTCGTCTTTTCAGGCCAATCCTTTGGATTTCTCTGACGAAAAGATGGTTGCCTACGGTTCAGATACAGTGGAAGCGATCAATTATCCCGTGCGTATCGAAGTGCGCGGCATGACCCAAGAAGGTGCTGCGCAAATGGTGGCCAAAGGTATTTGGGGCTCCAGGCGAGCTCAAGCGGCTGTTGAGTTTGCCCAAAAATGCAAAGAGCTTGGGATCGGTATCCATTTGAAGCTGGCCGGAACATCGTCGATTGAGTTTAATGTGGACGGCGTGGACAAGTCTTTACCTATCCGTTTTCTACAAGGAGCATTTGAGGATGTCCTTAAAGAAATGAATTACCGGCCCGGCCCGCAGATCGACAGCCGTAAAACCAGGACAGTCATTGCTGCCGACGGGGATGGGACAATTTACGACGGTCCACGTGTTGGCTTTTTGCCGACCTTGGCTGAAAGTCCTGTCTGTAAACCTCTTTGTGATTACTTGCAAGCCGGCGGCGTGTTCATGTTGGTTTCGGGAAATGATCTGAACCGTTCATTCAAACGTCTGGTAGATGCCTTGCCAAAAGAACTTTATTGCAGGGTTCTGGTGGCAGCCAACGGTGGCGCAGAATTGGTGTGCGTGAATCAAGAAGGGAAGGCAGTGTCTATTGCATCTTATCGAAAACAGGCCCTCAATATAGCTCAAAATAAATCTAATCAGCAAGATTTGGATATAGTTTATATTGGTGACGACGGCTCAAAGGAAGGCAATGACTATTGCGCTTTTCAGGCTGTTGGTTTCAAGAATTCTGTTTTAGTGGCATCAAAATTTTTAGCCGATTATGACCCTGAACTTAAGCCATGTTATGTAGGGGGATTATTAGAAGGCACCCGCAAATACCTGCAAGATTATTTATCCGGCCGTGTTGATCATTGCTAAATTGGCATTGTATAGATATAAATGTTAAGCTTTAGTAATAATGAAAAAAGCGGTATCTATATTTATTCTCGTGTGTTTTTTTGTCACGGGCCAGATAGGAGCCTCTCCTGTTTATGCCCAAGATTTTGCATTGCCTGCGCCTGGTGCAATGGTGCAACTAAGCCCCGCGTTTAATCCGCCAATCCTTACAGGCATCAAAGTCCATCCGGATAATCCATTTAGATTCGATTTTATTTTAGATCAGGGAGACCGTGTCATTGCGAGGAGCGAAGCGACGAAGCAATCTCAACAAGAACAACTTAAAATTGAATCTACTAAACTTATCAAATACTTCCTCGCCAGCATAACCATTCCCGAAAAAGACCTATGGGTTAATTTAAGCCCGTACGAAAAAGACAGGATCATCCCGCAAAGCTTTGGTCTAACTGAAATGGGCCGAGACCTGTTGGCAGAAGACTATATGCTAAAACAGATCACAGCAAGTTTGATTTATCCTGAAGGAGAGACAGGCAGGAAATTTTGGAAACGCATATACGAAGAAGCCGAAAAAAAATTCGGTACAACAAATATCCCGGTCAACACCTTCAATAAAGTCTGGATAGTCCCCGAAAAAGCAGTAGTTTACGAAAACACCAAAGCCGGGACTGCCTATGTCGTGGAAGCTAAATTAAAAGTAATGTTAGAGCAAGATTATTTAGCCTTAAGTAAAAACGTGTCAAAAGGCCCAATTGCTTCGACTTCGTCGGTTGTGTCATTGCGAGGAGGCGAAGCCGAAGAAGCAATCTCTAAAAGAACAACCAAAAATGACGTCAACGCTTTAGGTTCCCAAGTTGTCCGAGAAATCATCATCCCCGAACTCACCCGCGAAGTCAACGAAGGTCGGAATTTCGTTCAGCTGCGTCAAGTCTACAACTCACTTATCCTCGCCACCTGGTACAAAAAGAAAATCAAAGATAGTGTTTTGGAAAAAATTTATGCGGACAAGAATAAAGTAAAAGGTTTGTCATTCCCGAATGTCCCGCCAGGGCGGGATCCCGCTGCGGCGGTGACTTCTATCGGGAATCCAGAACATATCTATCAACAATACCTCCAAGCTTTCAAAAAAGGCGTTTACAACTACATCAAAGAAGACCAAGATCCAATGGCCCAAGAGACCATTCCAAGAAAATATTTTTCTGGCGGTTTTACAGGTATGTTTATAGATCAAGCTATGTCGACAACAAGCATTCAACCCAAACAAAGGCTAGGATTAATGATAGTTTCATCATATTTCCAGCGCTTAGGGACCTTGATCAAGGGTAGGTTGGTTAGAAATCGAGAACTTGAGAAATCATTAGGTGATCGTCAAGCAATGTGGGGAGAGCCAATGCAGGGAGAAGACAAAAATATTCGTAGTCAGTTGATTGATTTGATTGATGCTGAAGTTAAAAATGCTTATAAATATGCGTCCCGTAAATACCGTAAAGATCAAACAACGGGTATTTGGAGAGTAGGCGTTTGTCGGCGTATCAGAAAATTCTTGTTTGATAAATTTAAGGGCGCTAATGGCATAGATATTAAAGTCGTAATCTATAATACAGAATTCAAACCCTTAACAAAGGATGTCAAATTTCATGATTTTATTATTATTTTTTATCGTGGACGCGCTTGGATTCTTGATCCGGCATGGCAGCAGTTTTTGAATAAAGGTGAAGGCTCCGCCAATCTACCTAAAGTATTGCTTGTTGAGGTTACTCGATTGAATGAAAAGTTAGATGCAATGGGAGTTTTAAAAAATAACAGGTATTATTGGTATTCGGCGTTGATCAGGGATCCGGATGTTATGAAACGTGTTAATAGGGAGCATCTTTATCACAAATTTTCTTTGTATGAACCACAAACCGGCACTGTTATTGTTAATGAGGACGAGAAGAGAAAAGATACGGGGGGTATCGATTTAACTATTAACAATTTGAATTTACAGACACAAAACGCTGGTGAGGGGATAAAATTTTATTTAAAGCCTGCCATGTTCCAACAGTTTCAAAACAGCCCGGGCTTTGTGCCGGTAATTGTTGATATCCAGCCGATGAGTGACTTAAAGTCTTTCTTAGAGTCCCGATAAAAATAATTAACATGTCATACTATATATAATACTGCCGGGGTTGACAAATCAGCATAGAGAGGGATAATAAGCCTCAATATGCAGATCGATAAGAATTTAGTTCTACCTAAATCTGATTCCTGGAAAATGTTCAATGCCATTGCCGGACGGTATGATTTTTTAAACCGTTTACTGTCCTTGGGGCAGGATGTCCGTTGGCGCAAGGCTTTGAAGCAATTCTTGCCGGATTCTGATGGGCAAACTATTCTGGATTTGGCGACTGGCACCGCGGATGTTTTGATCGTGCTGTCTCAAGATAATCCTAAGATCCACCAAGGTTTTGGGGTTGATCCGGCAGTCAAAATGCTTGAGATCGGCCGTGAGAAGATCAAACTCCAGCACTTGGATAACCGCCTGACACTACAACAGGGTGACGCACAAGCCTTGACCTTTCCTGATAAGACCTTTGATTGTGTAACGATTTCTTTCGGCATTCGCAACATTCCCGATTTACGACAAGCTTTATTGGAAATGTACCGGGTCACCAAACAGGGCGGACGGGTTTTAATTTTAGAATTTTCTAAACCTGAAAATCCATTGCTCAAATGCGGTCATTGGCTTTATTTGCAGACAGTAGTTCCTTTGGTAGGCTTTTTATTTTCTGGGAATTTTAAAGCGTATACTTATTTAAATCAAACTATCCAAACTTTCCCTTATGGGGAGCGTTTTTGTAAGATCCTAAAACAGATGGGATTTGTCAATATTAAAGCCCATCCCCTGATGGGAGGGGCTGCCACTATTTATGTCGCTCACAAATAATCCCCTTTCCCTTAAAGATGCCCAAGATCAGCTGGCTTCGTTTATAACGGCTTACAAGCCATCCAAATCCATTGAGCGCATTGAAATTAAGGTCCAGCCAATGGATATGCTCGCCTGGCTTTCGCTTCAGAAGGATGATGTTAAGATCTATGGCGCTAACCAAAGCGATACCATGAGTATCGCCGGGATAGGCCAAGCTGTTTGCGTCACTGATCAAAAATTAGGGAATATTAAAAATATATTTAAACAGCTACGGCATATGCTGTCACCAAAATATCCTTATTTGCAGTGGTATGGGGGATTCTGCTTCGATGAATTGCATGCAGATGATGATTGGAAGGAATTCGGAGCTTACCGCTTCGTCATCCCGCGATTCGAGTTAGCAGCTCAGGGCGACAAAATGATATTTTGTTGTAATCTGGTAGGGAGTGTCAATGTTAAGGGGGTTTTAAGGCAATTGGCCGCAGTTCAGGTCAAGGTCGCCTCTGAGCGTGAGGAATCAAGAAAAACTCTAAATACATCGATCGACCGTCGCAGCGATGAGCCTGATCAAAAATCTTGGGCTAGGGATGTTAATACGATCCTGGCCAATACTTCAGTCGAAAAAGTTGTACTGGCACGTAAAACTTCCATACGTTTTAAACATGCGCCTGATCCATGGGTGATGCTCAGGCAATTAAAAGCAGTTACTCCCAATAGCTATCATTTCGCTTTCCAATTTAAGAGATCAGTTTTTTTAGGGGCTTCTCCTGAACGTCTTTACAGGCGGTATCAACGCTCTATTGAGTCAGAGGCCTTGGCAGGGACTCTGCCTAAATCTCAAGACCCTCAATTATTGCAGAGTTCTGATAAAAACCAACATGAACATGAACTTGTCGTTGATGCTATTAGTGGTTCTTTTAAGGAATTTTGTACGGCCTTTAGTCAAGATAAGCGTCCTGGTATTCTGACCTTAGCCAATGGGCATCACCTGATCACCAAATTTCAAGGGCAATTAAAAGATGGTATAAACGATGAAGATATTCTACAATTCCTTCATCCGACTCCGGCTTTAGGGGGAACGCCCAGAGGACAAGCAATGGCTGTAATTCGTAAGCTTGAAGGGTTTTCACGGGGCTGGTATGGGGCGCCATTAGGTTTTGTTGGTCTGGATTGGGCTGAATTTGTGGTGGGTATTCGTTCAGGCTTGGTCCGTGACAAAAAATTATATGTTTTTGCCGGTGCCGGTATCGTGAAAGGTTCAGAAGCCGAGCTCGAGTGGGATGAAGTGGAAAATAAGATCAGTAATTTTATAAAAATTATCCGATGAATCTTTCAAATATCAATCACTGTTGGGGAACGTTAATTATCGAAGAGCTGTCCCGGCTTGGAGCGGATTATTTTTGTGTGGCTCCGGGGTCGCGCAGCTCTCCCTTGGTCATTCCTTTGGCTCAAAACCGTCGGATCAAAAGCTTTGTCCATTTTGATGAGCGTGGGTTGGCTTTTCATGCCATGGGCTATAGTGCTGCTGTTAAAAAGCCGGCTGTATTGATCTGTACTTCGGGAACGGCGGCAGCGAATTTTTTTCCCGCTGTGATCGAAGCCTCCAAGAAGAAACTGCCTTTGATCGTGATAACCGCCGACCGTCCGCCGGAGTTAAGGCAAACCGGAGCAGTACAGACGATAGATCAAGTCGGGCTATTTGGAAAATATGTGCAGTGGGCCACAGATATGCCTTGTCCGGACGTTAAAATCAGTCCTGAATTTGTCCTGACCACCATTGACCAGGCCTGGTATCAGGCTGTACGTAATCGCGGTGTCGTGCATATTAATTGCATGTTCCGTCAACCTTTGACCCTGGTTCAAACAACGGAAGATCTTAAAACTTATATCAAGCCGCTAAGCCGCTGGTTTAAAGCTCAGGGACCTTATACGGATTACGTTACAGGTTTTGAATCTATTGCTTTGCCTGCTCCTAAGCGAATTGCCGCAAGACTTGATGCCATTAAGAACGGTGTAATTGTCGTCGGTAAGATCGCCGGGAATGAAGAAGCGGATCTAGTATTGCATTTGGCTGATAAACTAGGCTGGCCAATTTTTGCAGATGTCGCTTCAGGCCTGCGTTTAGGGCATAGTCGTTCCAATCTTATCCACTATTTTGATCAGTTGCTTTTATCTGATAAAATTTTAAATAAAATGTCATTTGACGGTGTGCTTCATTTAGGCGGACGCATGACCTCTCAGCGTTATTATGATCTGGTCCATAAGTTGAATCCTGCGGAATATATCATGGTGCTTAATCATGCCTTACGTAATGACCCCAATCATCAGGTCAGCTTGCGCATTGAGTCCAGTGTCAGTAATTTTATCCAGACAGTGGTGGGACTGATCAAACCGCGTAAGAGCTCGACCGTGCTTAAGTTATTATCAAAGGCCAGCAAGGATGCAGATAAGGCTATCGACAGGTTTTTTGTTGAGGATGAGCGTCTTAGCGAACCGCGCGTTGCCCGTCTGATCTCTCAAATGATCCCTGAGGATCAGGGATTGTTTTTAAGCAATAGCATGCCCATCCGTGATATGGGTAATTATGCGGATCCCAAGGGAAAAGTTGTTTCTGTTAACGGTAATCGAGGGGCCAGCGGTATTGACGGGATCATTGCGTCAGCAGCAGGGTATGCTAAGGGCTTGGAGAAACCAGTGACCCTGATGATCGGGGATCTGGCCGCTTTGCATGATTTAAATTCTTTAGCTATGTTACGTGATCTATCGGTGCCATTGATCATAGTCCTTCTTAATAACGGCGGGGGAGGGATATTTTCATTTTTACCTATCGCAGAATATAAAGAAGGATTTGAAAGATTCTGGGGTACACCGCATGGCTATACCTTGGCTAATGCCGCGTCTATGTTCGAACTTAATTACAGCCAACCTATGGATGTCCAACATTTTAAGAAAGCATACACTCAAGCGCTTAAATCACAAACATCAACGATCATCGAAGTCATCACCAACCGCGAAGAAAATTTAAAAATACACCAAGCTCTAAATCGTATTACTGTGTCTCCATGATAAATTTTGCCGAACTTGATTTTAATGAAGAATTCGTTTCTGCCTTTGAGGTCTTGGAGAATACCGGTCAGCATACCTATATTACCGGGAAAGCAGGAACAGGAAAATCAACCCTATTGCAGTATTTTCGTGAAAAGACCAGTAAGAACGTTGCGGTACTTGCCCCTACAGGTGTTGCGGCTATTAATATCAAAGGTCAAACCATCCATTCGTTCTTTGGTTTTAAGCCGGATGTGACCCCTGAATCTGTAGGGGACATACCCGTTCGTAAACGTAAACGAAAAATGTATCAAGAGCTCGATGCTGTTATTATTGATGAGGTCTCCATGGTGCGTGCTGACCTCATGGACTGCGTCGATATTTTCTTGCGTTTGTATGGCCCTGATTATGATAGGCCTTTTGGCGGCATTCAGATGATATTTTTTGGAGATCTTTTTCAGCTGCCGCCGGTGGTAGGGAACAGGGAAGAAGATATTTTTAAGACCCATTACCCTACACCTTATTTTTTTTCAGCTAAAGTATTTGAGTCTCTAGATTTTAAGGTTATGCAGCTAAATAAGATTTATCGTCAAAAGGATGAACACTTTATCCGTCTTCTTAATGCCGTCAGAGATGATAATGTTGAACATCATCACTGGGAGGCCCTTAATCGGCGTTTTAAGCCGGACCACCAATTTTCGACTGAAGATTTTTATATTGTTCTGACCACCACTAATGCCTTGGCAGAGAAAGTCAATAACCAGCACCTGCAAGGTCTATCCGGTACCCCGCGTATCTATCAAGGGACGGTGTCCGGTGAATTTGAACGCAAATCCCTGCCGACCCCGGAGGCCCTTGAACTCAAATCAGGCGCACAGGTGATGATGTTAAATAACGATCCGGAAAAACGCTGGGTCAACGGATCTTTGGGAAAGATCATCTCCGTCGTTACTGATACCGAAGGCGATGATGTTATCATGGTCGAGTTGGAGAACGGGGCTCAAGTTGATGTTAAAAAACATACTTGGGAGATCTATCAATATTATTTTGATGAAGTGAACAATTCTTTAGGCTCTAAGGTCATGGGCTATTTTACGCAGTACCCCCTTAAATTGGCCTGGGCTGTGACCATTCATAAATCTCAAGGGCAGACCTTTGATAGGGTGATCATTGATGTGGGTTGGGGAACATTCTCACATGGACAAATGTATGTGGCTTTAAGTCGTTGTACAACATTAGAAGGTATCGTTCTTAAACAGCCTTTGATGCAGCGTCATATTCTGATGGATGAAAGGGTTTTGCGTTTTATGAAAAAATTCATATTCCTTTTGCTGTTGCCGTTTTTTTCAACTTGGGGGCAAGCACAGACACCTGTCCTTGACCGTTCTCAGGTCATTGCGCAGGATCTAAGCAAGATCGAGGAAGGTCAGTTCACCCCGGATGCCTGGAGTGGACAAAATAGCGATCAACCTTATATCGGACTTTTAGCCGAAGTCGATACCACCATTCATGATGATTGGTCTTTTGATGAAGATTATCATGCCCGGATCAAGATCCAAAAAGAGACCGCCAAAAATCTTGGGCGTTGGCCTATTTATTATAATAAATCCCGTGAAGAGATCACGGATATCAAGGCTTTTGTCGAGACTCCAGATGGGAAAAGGATCGAGTCTACGGATATTAAAGATCTGCCGGCATATGATGAGTCACCCTTGTACGCTGATATGCGTTTGAAGGTCGTTACCTTGCCTCCGCTTAATGTTGGCACGATCATCGATGTGAAGGTTAAAACCAAGATCTTTAAAGAAGAGATCCCAAGTCAATTTTGGGATGAAGTGACGTATCCTTCCATTCCCACTAAATATGCCCGTTACTCTTATGCTTTTTCACAAAATAAGAATATTCAATTTACTTCATATAATAATGATACAAAACCGCTGATCGAGAAGAACAACGGGGCTATAAAATATTCCTATATTTTTGAAGACACTTCTTACAGTGAGAACGAAGATTTTATGCCTCCTCCTGATGAGACGATCGGGGTGATCTCTTTATCATCGATGAGTGATTGGAAACAGGTGGCTGATTGGTGGCGTGAAGGGGTCAATGCAAATACAGTCGATGATCCGGTCATTACTACTAAAACGATGGAATTGGTGAAAGATAAAATAGACCCTAAGGATAAGGTTCGTGCTATTTTGGAATTTATTCAGGATAAATTCCGTTATGTGTCCATGAGCTTGGGGGATCATACAGTCGAACTGCATGGGACTAACGAAACTTTCCAAAACCGTTATGGGGATTGCAAAGACCTGGTGGTGTTGGTCAGGCAAATGTTAAAAATAGCGGGTATCGATGCCAATATTTGTTTATTCAGCGGCGAGTTTAACGGAAATCCCCAGCACCGTCTCCCAAATCCTTCAGCTTTTGACCGCGTGATATTAGAGCTTAACATCAATAATCAAGAATATTTTATAGATCCGCAGGCCAAGGGTTTTGATCTAGGGGAATTGCCCTCAAGTTATGATAACGCCTATGTACTTATCATATTACCGGATTCGTATCATTTTAAGAATCTGCCTGTTTCAGATGAATCTTTCCATTCTGTCGTATCTTCCAGCGATATCACATTGCAAGATGATAGTTCAGCTAATTTTCAAGTTCATGTGCAAATGCCCGTGGAAGCGTCCCAAGATTTTAAAAACAGTTGGGACCCGACCAACGATAACAGTAAACAGGAATTCTTTGATAAGCTGCAAGCCACTTTTGCCCAGGGAGGGAAAATAACAGACCATGATGTCAGGGGCTTGGAAAATCGTTATGGGCCGGTTGATTTTAATTTTAAATATGCTGCATCTGATATTTATCAAGTGGTCAATGACATGATCCTTTTGAGGGAAGAACAACAGGGGGATGTTCCTGATTTTTCAGAGGATAAACGCCGTTATCCTATTTTTGTCCCCACTAATTCTTTGATCATCAACCGTAACACCTACCATATCCCCGATAGTTTGAAAATAAATTTTGTTCCGCCGGATTATGATTTGACGACGTCGTTTATGCAGGTCACGGGCAAGTATACTAAGGGAGACGGCACGATCACCGTGGAAACTTTGTATCGCCTCAAACGCGCCACCATCCCTGTACAAGGCTATCCGGATGTGAAGAAATTCCGTGATGAATTGGTTAAAAAGAACCAGCTTTATATTGTGCTCAAGAGAAAGACAAGTGTGGCTCCCCAAGCTGAGAGCTGGATCAAGAATCAGTGATGGTGTACGGAGATAAGATAAATGAGGGATGCCATTGTTCTAGGGTGGGTGGCTTTTATATTCTTTGCCGCAGCATTCTTTGCAAGTATTTCTATTGTTCATCTGTTTCAAAATAAAAAGTTGTGCTTTGATAAAGGATTTTTATATTCTCTGTCTGCATGTTTTGTTTCGGTGATGTTGTGTCTTTCCATTTGGCCTCCGATACATCGTGTTTACGATGATGAGTTTTCATTCATTTCCCAGTCTGTCAATATTAACTCTTCCGGAAGGCCATGTATCATACTAAAAGGGAGTCGTCTTCATCCGGAAACCTTTGCTTCGTGGAAGGCTAATCCGAAGTTTCCGGGATTTGCCTGGCTTGAAACGATTATATTGTTCTTCACCAAAGATTTTGAATACAGTTATTTCATATTAAATATAATTTTGGGGGCGTTGTCAGTCGCAGTTGTTTATAGGATTGCATGGGTCTGGAGCGCAAGCCATGCGGTGGCGTGGTGGTCGGCAATTTTTCTAGCATGTTTGCCCGTACATATAACGTACTCGATGTCCGCAGCATCTGATATTTCTGGGTCTTTTTTCTTTCTTTTATTCCTTTGTTTTATTAGTGAATATAGGGGCTTGAAAGCCGTTCGTTTTTTGTATGCTGCGCTCTTTTGCGGCACATTCAGTATTTGCATTAAACCATTTTATGGTGTTTTTGTCATTTTAGGATTAGGGATGGCTTTGTATATTTTTAGAAGGGAAGGGTTGGTAGATAAGAAGTTGAGATCGCAGGTACTGTTAGATACTGCTTGTTTGTTTTTGCCGATTCTCAGCGCAATTCCTGTTTATTTATTTAATGATACAAAAAACGGGGCATATTCGTTTTCATTTGTGATTAAGAATCTTTGCACGAGCTTTTTTTATTTCATTGATTATAAACAAAATACCATATTAACAACTTTAGCTGCCTTGGCAGCTGTTGGTCGAAGTATTTTTTATAAGAAGGACATTTTAATAAATAAGCTGACATGGTGGGTCATGTCGGGTATCTTGATGTTCTCAGTATTTTGTTCAGGGGGGATTTCTTACCCGGGGTACGCTTATTCAGATCGTTATTTTCTTTTTTTAGTCTTCCCGTTTATATTTTTAGCGGCAAAAGGGATGGCCGATAGTCTAACGAGGGCCTGGTCTTTCTTTTGGGGCGCACTATATCTTATATTGTTGGTTGCCAATGCATTTTTTGCTTCAAGTCATCTTAACGAGGCCGCAATGAATGGTTTTCATTATAAGAAAGCATTATTATTAGGACAGGCGTTTCGATTTGTTCCTGATGATGCCTATATTTTAGATGATTCCGCAGCCTTTATTACGACGATAAGTCCTAAGAGATCAATACATTCAGAAATCTTTTGGCATGGGGATCGTCCTGAAAAAGTGGTTTTTTTTCAGGGAATGTCTATAAAAGATTCAGATGACCAAAAGAGGACGGTCATGATCGAGAACATTTTGAATGTTGGATATCATTGCGTACCGTTAGTGGCCGCACCTCTAAAAGAAGCCTATTTATCAACCACGCCGTATCTTTGCACCCGAAAATAAAGTTACCTTCGGCGCATCCGCATGCGACGAGGGGTGGAAAAAGCCATCACCGGTGTTTTGGGATGATGGAATTTCTCTAAAGGAATCGTCGGATGGCTATCAGCCACGGGTAAGGATTGGTTGATGATCTTTTCGATATTCTTAACTTCCAGCCGTTGATCAGGCGTGGCAAAGGACACGGCATGTCCTGCGAACCCTGCGCGTCCGGTGCGGCCGATACGGTGTACGTAATTTTCCGGATCATCGGGCAGGTCATAATTAATGACCAGCTCAATACCTTTGACGTCAATACCGCGAGCGGCAATATCGGTCGCCACTAAAACGCGGTATTTTCCTCTTTTAAATCCTTCCAAAGCTTCTTTTCGCTGGCTCAAGGAGCGGTCCGAATGGGTTTCTGCAGCGTTATGCCGCATGCCGCGCAATTGTTTGGTCAGACGTGCTACAGAGAATTTAGTGCGGCAGAAAATAAGGACAGATCCTTTATATTTGGCCAGCATACTCTCTAATAATTCATTCTTTATTTCTTTGCGGACGATAAATAATTCTTGTGTAATTTTATCCGCCATGGTGCCGGTTGGTGCGACTTCTACACGCACAGGTAGTTTCATATAGCTTTTGGCGATATTCATGATGGAATCAGGCATGGTTGCTGAAAAAAGCATGGTCTGTCTATCGTGCGGTACTTGTTTTAGCAGTTGCTGGATTTGCGGGCCAAAACCCATATCAAGCATGCGGTCAGCTTCATCTAAAACTAAAATATGTGCGTCTGTGAGGTTGATCGTTTTTTGCTGCATATGATCGATCAAACGGCCTGGAGTGCCGATCAAAATGCGCGGATGTGTTTTTAAGCTTTGGATCTGTTTGCCCATGGAGTCTCCACCGATCAAGACCGAAGTCTTGAGTCCCATAGAGGTCGCTATCTTACGGAGGCTTTCATCAACCTGGATCGCTAATTCACGGGTGGGTACCACGATCAAGGCTTTGCCTTTAATTTGTGCCAGGCGTTGAATAATAGGAATGCCGAAAGCCATGGTTTTACCGGTCCCGGTTTGGGCGATACCCATGACATCTTGGCCTTGTAAGCCTATAGGAATAGCTTGAAATTGGATCTTGGTAGGAACGGTAAATTTCAAACGTTCAATGACACTTAGGATCGCAGGAGCGATGCCAAGTCCGAAAAAGTTTTGTTCATTCTGAGGCATGGTGTTCTTTCTTGCAGGATATTAAATCTTATCTGCAGTTGCGCAGGCAAGGAATCTTTGATGGAAAACTCGAAGGTAAAGAGTAAGAAGCTTGCTTGCAGGTTTTAATACTTCGTTAACAGTCCACAAGAGTAACACTATTTGGACAATTATGCAACAAAGGAAATTGCGTTGGCGTTTCTTTGTCATTGTGCTATAATTTCCGCCTTCAATAAATTTATTAAATATAATCTTGGGAATGTGCTTCTATGATTTCAGCTAGTAATGTATCACTTCAATTTGGTAAGCGTATCCTGTTTGACGGGGTTAATATCACTTTTAATCCCGGCAATTGCTATGGCATTATCGGTGCCAATGGTTCGGGCAAATCCACTTTTTTAAAAATACTTTCAGGCGATTTAGATACCACATCAGGCACCGTTAGTGTTGCCGGCGGCAAACGCATTTCCGTTCTTAAGCAGGATCAATTCGCGTTTGATGAGATAACTGTGCTGATGACCGTTGTCATGGGCCATAAAGAGCTTTATAAGGTGATGAAAGAAAAAGATGAGTTGTACAGTAAACCGGATTTTAGCGATGCTGATGGTCTGCGCGCCTCTGAGCTTGAGGGGAAATTCGCCGAGATGAACGGTTGGGACGCGGATTCTGAAGCTGGTAAGCTTCTGAGTGATTTGGGTATCAGTGAAGATCTGCATCAGCAGCAAATGAAGCAATTGGAAGGTTCCCAAAAAGTACGCGTCCTTTTGGCCCAGGCCTTGTTTGGGAATCCGGACATATTGATCCTGGATGAGCCGACTAATTCTCTCGATGTGGACACGTGTACATGGTTGGAAGAGTTCTTGATCAATTTTGAAAACACAGCCATTGTTGTTTCCCATGACCGGCATTTTTTAGATAAAGTTTGCACCTATGTCTGCGATATTGATTTTGGTAAAATTCAGATGTTCTCAGGTAACTACAGCTTTTGGGTTGAGGCCAGCCAATTAGCTTTAAGACAGCGATCTGACTCTAATAAGAAGACAGAGGACAAGCGTAAAGAATTGCAGGACTTTATCGCCCGCTTTTCAGCCAATGCCTCCAAGGCCCGTCAGGCTACTTCACGTAAAAAGATCCTGGAAAAATTGACCCTGGAAGAGATAAAACCTTCGTCACGCAAATATCCGTTTATTAATTTCAAGCCCGAGCGTGAGGCCGGTAATGATGTTTTGCATATTGAAAATCTGACTAAGTCTATTGATGGGCAGTTGATGTTTAAGAATTTTTCTTTACATGCGCATAAGGGTGATAAGATTGCTTTGGTGGGGCCTAATGACTTGGCTAAGACCGTCTTGTTTCAAATTTTGATGGGGGAATTAAAAGCAGACAGCGGTTCCTTTAAATGGGGCGTATCAACAACCCAGGCTTATTTCCCCAAGGACAATTCCAAATATTTTGACGTGGATTTTAATATTATCGACTGGCTTCGCCAATATTCTGTTGAAAAGGACGAGAATTTTGTACGCGGATTCTTGGGAAGAATGCTTTTTACAGGTGAAGAGAGTTTAAAAAAAGTGAAAGTACTCTCCGGTGGTGAAAAAGTACGCTGTATGTTGTCCCGGATGATGCTGACGAATGCTAATGTGATCATTCTTGATGAGCCGACCAACCATTTGGATTTGGAAGCAATTACTTCTTTGAATAAATGTTTTGAGACTTTTCCGGGTACAATTTTATTTTCATCCCATGATCATCAGTTAGTTCAAACATCGGCCAATCGTATCATCGAATTGACCCCCAGCGGCTATATTGATAAGATAGGTCTTCCTTACGACGAGTATTTGGAAGATAACCGTATTAAAGAGCAGCGGCAACAGTTGTATGGTAGTTTGATATAAAATATGTCATTCCCGCGTAAGGTCGGATTAACCGACACTCACAGTTGCTTGCGGGAATCCAGATATGTATAATTTGATATAGTAATATTGTTGAGAGGTGGGCAAACTTCCCTGGGATTGTTAACTTGAGGAAGTTTGCACAACACCTCTCCGTTTTCTAGGTATATTTGAATAGTAGTTTAGAATTTGATAGTAAGATTTTGGTACGGAGAGGTGGCCGAGTGGTTGAAGGCGCACGCCTGGAAAGCGTGTGGACGTGAAAGCGTCTCGCGAGTTCGAATCTCGCCTTCTCCGCCATTTGATTTGTAGTGTTGTAAGTTATTATTTGACATGTAATTATGAATATGTTAGTCTTTTAATAAGCGTTTGGGACAAACTTGGGACTTAATAAAGAGTCTTAAGCCAAAGCTGAAAGGAAGATTGACATGGGTGTCATTAGAAAACGTGGAAAGATTTGGTACGTTGATTATGTTGTCAATGGACGCCGCGTTAAAAAACGTATTGGTTCTTCTAAGTCAGTTGCGGAATTAGCCCTCAAAGATATTGAAGTAAAGATAGCCAAGAACGAATTAGGTTTCCTTCCCAAAGACAGTGATCTTCAGAAGCTCTTCCAAGAATTTATTGAATATTCTAAGACCAATCATTCACCAGCCACTAATAAACGCTACAAAGCCATCATAGATAACTTTAAAGGGTATTTGGCTAAGTTTCCTTTTATCAAAAAATTATCCCAATTGGACGCCAAGCTATTCGAGGATTATAAGGCGTTCCGCAAGGGGCAAGAAGCAAATCCCACCACTATCAACATGGAGCTTCAGGTACTTAAGTCTATTTGGTTTATGGCCATCAAGTGGGGGTATGCAAATTTAAATCCGCTAAGGGATGTTGAGTCTATCCGAGTTATGGAAAAGACAGAGGCTAGATTTTTGACCAAGGAAGAAATTGATAAGCTTTTGAGTAATAGCAACGAATGGCTGCGCCCAATATTTTATAGCTTCTTACAAACCGGCATGCGCTTACAAGAATTAATGACTCTTGAATGGGTCGATGTGGACTTCGAGCGACGAAAAGTAAAAATACGGGTGAAAGAAGACTGGACACCTAAAACTTCTGAAAGAGAAATTCCTATAAGCAATGGCTTATTGGAGGTTTTATCAAAGCTCAAGAAGGATGCCATCGGAAGTATAGTTTTCCATGATGGCGAAGGACAAATGATTCAAAAAAATAAACTCCGCAAGGAGCTTATGAAGGTAACTAAAAAAGCTGGCTTTCCGGATGTTACTAAGATTCACACCCTTCGCCATACCTTCGCCAGCCATTTAGTCATGAAAGGTGTCGATTTAGCCACCGTAAAGAAACTGATGGGACATTCAGATATTGATACTACTATGATCTATTCGCACCTTGCTCAAGATCATTTATCAGATGTGGTCAGCAAGCTCGACTTTTAATTTGACAAGTATACGCTAATAGCGTATACTCTAATTGCGAAGGAGGAATATGCAATTTGTTGAATTTCCTTATTTTACTAAATGGGTTCAAGAGAATTTGAGCGATGATGAATATCGAAAAATTCAGGAAGAGTTGATTAATAACCCGCGAAAAGGGAACATTATCCCGAACGGGCATGGACTTAGAAAATTGCGTTGGGGATTGAAAGGCAAAGGTAAAAGCGGCGGAGTTAGGATCATTTATTATTTGTGGTTGAGTCATGAGGAATTTTTGATGATTTATATTTATCCCAAGAGTGAGATGGAAGACTTAAGTAAGGAACAATTAAAAATTCTAGCCAAAATTACAAAGGAGCATTTAAGATGAAAGACAAACAATTTCAGGAGTTAGTTGAGAGTATCGGGCATGCTGGGGAGTATATGCGCGGGGAGCGGAAACCTTCACGTGTTTTTAAGTATACTCCTGCAAATGTCAGGAAAATTCGTCTTCAGTTGGGACTTTCCCAGAATAAATTTGCTTCAGCATTTCATATTAGTGTTAACACATTACAGAATTGGGAACAAGGCCGTTGCGTGCCGGAAGGCCCTGCCCAGGTGCTTTTAAAAATTGCTGACCATAATCCAAAAGCAGTTCTAGAAGCGATCCATTATTAGACAGGGATAAATTGATTTGTAAACTAAAGACCATCAAAAACGCAATAGGCTCAAAACAAACAACTTAGCCCTTTCACCGTCGGTGCGAGGTTTTTTTATTTTCTAACGATTAGGTATGATTACGTCTGATTAGGTATGTAGCGTGGACACCAACACGGACACCAAAAATGGGAGAAGATCATTTTTTATAAATTGCATGAATTTTAAATCAAAAAACTTGCATTTATACAGGAATATTATATACTTGAACTGGAAGGAATAGGCAATGAAGACACTAGAACATTTAAAAGAGCACCTTAAAACTGGTCAGGTTTATCGCAGGGCTGATCTTGAGCAGTGGTCCAAGGCTATTGATCGGCATCTTCAATACTTGGTCAAGGAAGGGACTTTGCAGAAAATGTCCCCAGGGCTATATTATTGCCCTGAAAAAGCCTCTTTTGGTCAAGTGCCGCCAGAAGACAAAGAAATTGTGCGTGCTTTTCTTAAAAGTAATGACTTTCTTTTAACATCACCTAATCTTTATAATTCTTTGGGGGTTAGGACGACACAGTTATACAACAAACGGGTTGTTTACAATCATAAACGGCATGGAGAGTTCACACTTGGAGGGAAGGCTTTTGATTTTCGCCTCAAGCATAAATTCCCTGAAAAATTAACAAAGGAATTTCTATTTGTTGATCTATTGAATAATCTAAATGAACTTGCGGAAGATCGGCAGGAAGTTCTACAATATGCCAAAGAAAAGACATTGAAAGAACGTGGGCCCATGAGAAGGTTCATCAACTCCTACGGGGGCGAAAGAACTAAAAAACTCTTTAATAATTGGTTAAGGCAGGAACATGCTTAATTACCTTCATAATCATCCTGAATTTAAGGATTTGCTCCGGGCTGTAGAGCATCAAAAGAAAATAGACAGTAGCTTAGTCGAAAAAGACTATTGGATCATGCACTGTCTTTATGGCTTACAGCAGGAAGGCTTTGAATTTGAACTTAAAGGCGGGACATCACTCTCTAAGGGTTACGGCATAATTCATCGCTTCTCGGAAGATATCGATATCCGTATTGAACCGCCGGAGGATATGAAGGTGCCAACGGGCAAAAATCATACCAAGCCGGCCCAATGTGAGAGCCGTAAACAATATTACGACTGGCTAGCCGGCAAGATCAAGATCGATGGCATAAAGAAAGTGGTCCGGGACAAAGAATTTGATAACGAAAAGACATATTTCAGTGGTGGGATCAGACTTTATTATAAAGAATCTTTCCCTGCAGTAGAAGGGATCAAAGAAGGAGTATTGCTCGAGGTTGGTTTTGATAATGTCACACCTTATAAACCGAGAGATATTAGTTCTTGGGCTTTTGATTTTGCCCATAGCAAGGGAATAAAGATCAAAGATAACAGGGCTTTTATTGTACGTTGTTATGATCCGGGGTATACCTTTGTTGAGAAGCTTCAAACAATTGTGACTAAGCTCCGCATCCAACAGGAAACGGGACGCATACCGGCAAATTTTATAAGGCATTATTATGATGTTTTCTGTCTTTTACAAAATGATGTGGTAAAAAGCTTTATTGGTACTCCTGCGTATGAAGCGCATAAAAAGAAAAGGTTTCCGGCCAAGGACCAGATGGCCCCTTTGGTCAAACAAGAAGCATTTTTATTGGATAATCCGGAAACAAGAAAAAAATTTGAACGCGAATACCAAAAATCGAGGGCGTTATACTACCAAGGGCAGCCTACATTTGATGAAATTTTGAGTGTAATTTCAATAAATTTGTCCAATTTATAATTTAACGTAATGGAACCATGACCAAAACTATACTCACAACAGTCTTAAAAAATCTTGGCCTACAGTACAATAATTTACAATTTTGAAAGTCCACTATTCCATCGCTGTATCCTATTAAACTTCAGTACAATTAAATCGCCTTTGAGCCCCAACTTTTTTTGAGTTTATTCCATATCATTGTATCGAGGTATAATAATAAATCGGCTCTTTGAATTTTTGAGCGCATTTTAATTCTAATTGCGCTAATCAATGGGGGGGGTATAGTAATAAACACTTTAAAAAATTTTACCGCCAACTTAAAGTGCCCAGCGAACAACTGTGAGTGTCGGTCAATACGACCATGAGGGCCAAGGTACATGCTTGTCTAATAATCGCAAAAAAAATATTACCAAGAATAATCTATTCCCCATAGCGTGCGTCGGCGCATCTGCCGGGGGGCTAGAGGCGTTGATAGCCCTTTTTAAATCTTTACCAAAAAACATCAATATGGCATTTGTGCTGATCCAGCATTTGGAGCCTCAGCATAAGAGTGCGTTATCCGAGATCCTTTCCAGGGAATCATCCTTAAATATCCGTGAAGCTAAGAATAATACAAAAGTCGAGCCAGCGCATGTTTACGTTATCCCGCCCAATACCCTCATGACTATTTCCAGGGGGGGGTTGAAAATCACCTCCCGTATAAAACGTGCCGATGGCAGATATTTGCCAATAGATTTCTTTATGGATTCACTGGCACAAGACAAAAGAGAAAAGGCGATTGGCATTATACTTTCGGGAACAGGTTCTGACGGAACGCAAGGTGCCAAAGCTATTAAAGCAAATGGCGGTATTATATTCGCTCAAGATGAAAAGACGTCGCGCTATTTTGGGATGCCCTCAAGCGCCATAGCCAGCGGTTCGGCGGATTTTGTCATGGAGCCAAAAGAAATCGCCCAAAAACTGGTAGACATGCATGCGCATGTCTATGGAAAGGCTTTAAAGCGAGTCGGTCATCATCCCGTCGCAGAAAACGGGCTTGGCATGATCCTTGTCTTACTGCGGGATCTTGTGGGAGTTGATTTTATTCACTATAAACAAAACACTATCAGTCGCCGCATCGCCCTGCGGATGTCTTTTCATTCTATTAAAAATCATATTGATTATTACAACTATCTAAAAAAGAATCCATCTGAAGCAAATGCCTTACTCAAGAATCTTCTTATATCCGTTACGGCTTTCTTCCGCGATCCCAAGACGTTTGAGGCATTAAGAAAAAAAGTTTTTCCTTTAATTGCAAAGCATTGTTCGGCTAAAGACCCGTTAAGGGTATGGGTGCCTGCGTGCTCATCAGGAGAAGAAGTCTATACGATTGCCATATCTCTCTATGAGTTTTTGGAAAGTAGGAAGGTGAAGCCCTATATCCAGATTTTTGGTACAGACTTAAGTGAAGCGATTATCGAAAAAGCGCGCGCCGGCTCGTATGCCCAGGATATTTCTGCACATGTCTCAGCTGGGCGTCTGCGTCGTTTTTTTACCAAAACGGAAACAGGTTATAAGATCACCAAGCACTTACGTGACCTGTGTATATTTGCAAAACATGACATAACAACTGATCCGCCATTGTCCAATATGGACATTGTAAGTTGCCGCAACCTTCTTATTTATCTCGACACATTTTTACAAAATAAAGCATTGTCAATGTTGCATTACGCACTTGGGCCCAAAGGGTTTCTTGTTCTTGGGACCGCGGAATCGGTCACGGCTGTGCCAGACCTTTTTACCGCTGTTGATAATAAAGCGAAGATCTATTCGAAGAATATTACCTCTCGAAAAATGCTCCCTAATATTGGAACACTATCAACGACTTCAAAAGCAAAACGCTCTAAAGTGGCAAAAAATGTCCTGCCCAAAATTGGGCCTGTTAAGTCGCTTATAGCCCATTCAAAGAATGAGGGAATCTCGAAGCGGTATATAGCAAAAGCTGCCGGATCAGATAAAATAATTATTGGGAATACAAATAAAGATATTACGAAGTTACGAAAAGAATTTGCGCAGACGGAGAAACGCCTGAATGCGATCAGTGAGGAGAAGGATACTTTTAATGAAGAACTAAGGGCGGCGAACGAAGAGATCCAGTCCAGCAATGAAGAATTGCAGAGCATGAATGAGGAGCTTGAGACATCCAAAGAGGAGCTCCAGTCAACCAACGAGGAATTGCTTTCGATGAATGATGAGATGCAAAATAAGAATAGTGAGTTAACGCATCTCAATAGCGATCTGAGCAATTTCTTCTCAAGCACCAACATACCGATCATCATTGTGAGCAACGATCTACACATCAAGCGGTTTACCCCAATGGCCAGAAAAGTGATGAATTTGATTGCGACCGATGTCAACCGGCCGATAGGGGATATTAAACTGAACATTGATATCGCCAATTTGGAAGAAACGATCCTGGGCGTTATTGAAGATATGGCCCCGAAGGAATCAGAAGTTAAGGATAAAGAAGGGCGGTGGTATTCTGTGCGTATTCGCCCTTACCGGACCATTGATAACAAGATCGATGGCGCGCTTATCTCGTTGATTGACATAGATGCCATTAAACGCAGTCAGGAAGAGCTGCAGGGCACTCTTAATTATAGTCAGGCTATTATCGAGACTATGAGAGAACCTCTGGTGGTCTTGGATCGTGATCTGCGCGTCATTTCTGCTAATAAATCCTTTTGTGATACGTTCAGGGTTCAGGGATCTGACGTCAAGAACAAGCTGATCTATGAGCTCGGTGGACATCAGTGGGACAATCCGGCATTACGTAAATTACTTGGGGAGGTATTGCCCAAGAAGAATTATTTTAATGACTTTGAGGTGTCTTTTTATTTTCCAGAAACAGAGCAAAAGACTATGATTCTCAATGGGCGTCAAATTAAATTGCATGGCAAAGAAAGTCCTTTGATCCTTCTGGTCATAGAAGATATAACCGAACGTAAAAAAGCCGAAGATATCTTGAAACGGGATAACAAAACTTTGGATACAATGGTCAACAAAAGATCCAAGACGTTAATTCGTCTTCAGATGGAATTAGTCAAGTCAAGGCATCTGTCGGCTGTAGGAACATTGGCCGCAACGGTCGCTCATGAGCTGCGTAATCCCTTGGCGGATATCGCTATATCAATACACCGTATTAAGAAAGCAATTAAAGATCCTCTCGTTGAAGAAATTCTAGCCGGGATCAACTCGCGAGTTTTAGAAAGCAACCAGATTATAAATGATATTTTAATGTACTCGAAGACAACAATAGTTCGTTATGAATCTGTCAAGATTAACGATATCCTTAAAAGCTCTATTGATGAGCAGGCCCAGAATTTTCCATTAGGGAAAATAGCTATTAACGAGAAAATCGCTCGAACGAAAGATATGATCATTGAAGTGGATCCTATTCGGATAAAAGAGGTCTTTCATAATATCCTGCATAATGCCCTTGATGCTGTACATAAGGATACGGGTATAATAGAAGTCGAGACCGATGTTAAAGATTCCGCTGTGTCCATTTTGATAAAAGACAATGGGGAAGGGATAGCAAAGAAGGATTTAAAGAACATTATGAATCCGTTCTTTACCACTAAGGCCAAAGGCACAGGACTTGGTCTTGTGGTATGCAAACAGGTGCTTATGCTTCATAGCGGATCACTAACCATCAAAAGCGTTGAGGGAAAGGGGACAACGGTCGCAGTAACGCTTCCGATACATAAGAAAGAAAATGCATAGGAAAATACTCATAGTAGACGATGATTCGGGTGTATGTAATTCATTAACCATGCTCTTGCGTGGTGAAGGGTATAGTGTTGATGCGACAACGGATAGCGTGGAAGCGGTAGTTCTTATTGAGAAAGACAGGTATGATGTTTGTCTTTTCGATTATAAGATGAAAGGCTTGAATGGAAAAGATTTATTGAAAATAACAAAAAATATAAATCCCCAATGTTCGGTGTTTATTGTTTCCGCCATGTTTAATTTAGAAGAGTTATGCAAAAAGGAAATAAAGTCCGGCTTGGTCGTGGGCGTTATCAGCAAGCCCTTTGACGTAGAAGAGCTATTGCAAAAAATAGCTGCCCTTGCTAAATAATCTGCACCGCTGTAATCTGCCCCATTTGTTAACCCTAAGTACAATTGATTCATTTCAGTTCATCCCTAAAATGCTATGAGGAAAAGGCTTTGAAAGCCGGGGCAGCGTGTTTAATAAGGCGGTATGAAGGAGATGAAAATGAAGAATTCAAATGTTCAAAGAAGGTATCACTTATCGCAAAAACGATCTAACAAAGATAAAGAGAATAATCCCAGGTTTTCCAAAACGCCGATAGGATTAGCTCTGGAGAAATATGAAAAAGTTGTGAAGAATTCAGAAGATATTGAGGCATTAGCAATCCTTAAGGACAATTTTAGGTTAAATACAGCTGGGAAATTATCTCCCCCTATTCTGTAAGATTATAGGATTATACCTCGGTACAATTGATTCGTTTTTGAATACTTCCATAATATTGGTATAAAATTAGAGAGATTCTTTAACGCTGCGAAAGGGGACAGAGATGCGCATGTTGGCGAGTACTGTTGAGGCCATTGGCACAAGGTTACCAGAGCATATCGGGATAATTCCGGATGGGAACCGGAGATGGTCAGAGGTAAGAGGAATGCCCAAAGAAAAGGGATATGAACATGGCATTGATCCTGGCTTGGCCCTTTATAAATTATGCCGGCAGGCAGGGATTAAAGAGATCACTTATTACGGATTTACTACCGACAACACCAAAAGACCAGCGGAACAAAAAAGAGCTTTTACGGAGGCTTGCATCCAGGCTGTAAAAATACTCTCCACCGAAGATGCCTCCCTGCTGGTTTTAGGTAATAGCGATTCACCATCATTCCCTAAAGAATTATTGCCTTTTACCAAACGAACAACTTTTGGAAAAGGAGGGATCAAAGTTAATTTTTTAGTCAATTATGGTTGGGAATGGGACTTAAATTTATTGAAAATGGCCGATCCCGCCCAAAAGAATGTTGTCAATCATATAAAGTCAGCAGAAGTTTCCAGGATTGATCTGATCATCCGCTGGGGAGGGCGAAGAAGGTTGAGCGGGTTTTTGCCTGTCCAGTCGATTTACGCTGATTTTTATGTGCTTGATGATTATTGGCCAGATTTCAAACCAGATCACTTCTTCCAAGCCCTGAACTGGTATCAGGGCCAAGACGTAACTTTGGGTGGTTGATAAGGGGCAAATATGATTGTCAAGACCACCAAAGGTTACACGGGACATTAGTCATGTCATCAGTCGTAGGGTCCTATTATACCCCGGTACAATTGATTGATTTTGGTTCCCTGCCTAAAATACATACATGAACGTCATTAAGGTGAAAGATTAGCTTCATTAACAAACATAAACAGGAGAACGATATGGATGGCCAAATGGATAAAGTGAAGGGGCGCGTTAAACAAGCTGCAGGGGATCTTACTAATAATAGGCGTCTAAAAGCCGAAGGTAAATCAGATGAGTTTCGTGGTACTGTCAAAAATAAAATTGATAAAGCGGCAGATACATTAAAAAAACAGGTTTAAATTCACACATAGGAGAAATTCATGTCGATTGAAACGTTGTTTTTATTATTATTAATCGCTTTTGTTGTTTTTTCTTTACCAACGTGGCCATACAGTAATTCATGGGGTTATAAGCCTACGGGTGTTTTGACAGTTTTGTTAGTAGTTTTTCTTGTCTGGGCAATCGCTGGAGGACGTCCGCTTTTTAGACATTCGTTAGGACATGATATGAGAGCAGCTGGCCAAGATGTAGGTGATTCTGTAAGACGTACTGTTCAATAATGTAGTATTAAAATAGGGAGGGTAGATATGTTATATACAATTGCAGTAATTTTGTGTGCACTTTGGTTATTAGGCATGGTTTCTTCATACACAATGGGCGGGTTTATTCATGTTCTTCTTGCTCTTGCTGTTGTCGTTATAATTTTTCAGCTAATTAGCGGCAGGAAAGTGGCTTAAGCTTCACAAGCCTTTTAGGTCAAAACAGGAGAATGAAATGAAAAAGTATTTATTATTTATGTTAGTTGCTTTATCTTTATCGGCTTCATTAACAGGTTGTAATGCTGTCCATGGCGCAGGCCAAGACATATCGGATACAGGCCACAATATTTCACACGCCGCTAGTTAGAATCTGAGGCACTTTTTTCATTTCCAATGGTGTTTCAAAATTGAAATGCCATTGGATTTTTTATGCCATAATTCTAGGGAGGGGTATAGAAATGTCTAGTAATTTAGTGTTGATTGGTTAAAATAAACTCGAGATTTTAGCATAAAAGACACCAAAGTCTTTAGTCAGGTGCTCCTTGGAGATGGTTTCTTACAACATCTTTTGAGAAAAAGCACTCTAGTGTTTTTCTTAAAATAGATCAATAACTTTGATCTCGTCGGTATTATTGAGTTAATTCTTTATTTTTATAATGATATAGAGAATGTTATAAAACAAATCATTTCTTTGAACGAAAAGTTCCTTTACAGTCATATTTAAATCTGATATAAAAGACATTTATTTTCAAATTTTGCTGACGTTTTATGGGATAAAATTTGATAATGATGGACACCAAAATTCATTGATTCAAAAGGGATAAAATTACAAAGTTCGCAAGTGTTTGATAAATATAAAGTTATATTACGCTGGCTTAGCTCAGTTGGTTGAGCAGCTGATTTGTAAACTAAAGACCATCAAAAACGCAATAGACTCAAAACAAACAACTTAGCCCTTCCACCGTCGGTGCGAGGGTTTTTTATTTTCCAACCATTAGGTATGATTGCGCCTCATTAAGTATGCAGCGCGGACACCAAATTCTTTTCACTGTCATTCCCGCGAAAGCGGGAATCCACCAAAGGGAGGACAATATGCCAGAATGCATCTCATGGATCACCCGAGTCCGATTTGATAAATCTGCCATGAAAATCTTGTGGGTAGAAGCAGCATTATTTTCAGCCCTTTTTGGCGTTATATTCCGTTCATGTCCAGTTGCCATTATGCTTTTTTTGATCTTGTTTGCATTTTTACATAATCAGAACAGGGCTGTTTATGCGGTTTTTATTTTGAGCTCTTTATGGGGATTAATTTTCGCTGGTCTTGCCATTGACTTCGGCTGGGGCTGGGCTTTAGCACTGTGGGGGATAGTCTTTTATAAAGGTATAAGGATTCATTTGCGTGAGTTAAATCGGTCTTCTGATGAATTGCATTTTGTAGGAAGCGATTGGAGGCAATATTGGCACTTAGGAAGTCAGAATTTTAATTAGGGATCATTTTTAAGGTAAAACATTGAAACCCACCCAATGAGAAATAGTTAAAAAATTATTTTTTTTCTTTTAAAGCTGTTTTTATCTTCTCCTCGATATTTCCAAAAGAAAGCGCTTTCCTAAATTCTTGCCAAGGGCTTGCATTATATGGATTTGTGGTAAATACTTTAGATATGGATGTCCCCATTAAATTACCACATATGAGAAGGGTGATTAGCTTACTAATAATAGTGTGTTTTACTGTTACTGGTATTAATATTCCTTTAGTTCAAGCCCAAGATTTTCGTTTGCCTACGCCTGGTGTCATGGTTCATTTGAGCCCGCCCCTTAATCCACCAATACTTAAAGGAATAAAGGTTCATCCAGATAATCCATTCCGGTTTGACTTCATCTTGGATAAAGGTGATAGTCAATTAAGCAAGGATCAACTTAGGGATGAGTCAAGTAAGCTGATTAAGTATTTCCTTGCCAGTTTGACCATGCCAGAAAAAGATTTGTGGGTCAACCTAAGCCCGTATGAAAAAGACCGCATTATTCCTAATAGCTTCGGAGTTACTGAAATGGGTCGTGATCTATTAGCTGAAGATTATATGCTCAAGCAGATTACCGCTAGTTTAATTTATCCTGAAGATAAGGTAGGTAAGAAATTTTGGGAGAGAATTTACCAAGAGGCTGCTAAGCGTTATGGGACAACGAATATTCCGGTGAATACATTTAACAAAGTATGGATTGTACCTGAAAAAGCTGTGGTGTATGAAAATACCAAGGCAGGTACTGCATATGTAGTGAAAAGTAAGTTAAAGGTCATGCTGGAACAAGATTACCTTTCTTTGGCTAAGCATGAAGGGATTCAATCTGCACAGACACAGGTAAAAGATACCAGCCAATTGGGTAGTGAAGTTGTCCGTGAAATCGTCATCCCTGAACTCACTAAAGAGGTTAATGAAGACAAGAATTTCGTCCAACTTAGGCAAGTTTACAATTCGCTCATATTAGCTGTCTGGTACAAAAAGAAGATCAAAGACAGTATTTTAGAGCAGGTGTATGCAGATAAAAAAAAGATAGCTGGTGTAACTATTGATGACCCGAGGGAAACAGAAAAGATATATCAGCGGTATTTAAGTGCATTCAAGAAGGGGGTCTATAACTATATTAAGGAAGAAGTAAATCCTGTGACACAAGAGACGTTGCCAAGAAAGTACTTTTCGGGTGGTGTTCGTTTGGACTTTGCTATGAATGCAACGAATATGCAAACATCGCTCTTCTTTGTTCATGATCCTGCGATGCTTGATGGCGACAGTGATAATAAGAATACTCTTGAGCTAAGCTTTGACCTGGCTATGAAGAGCAATACGGGTTCTGAAAGGTTTCGTACATTTATGGAATATAGTTCATCATCTTTAGGAAGAGATCTGAATAGTCTTGGGGAGTTGGAGCTAATGCTCATGTGGCCGCTGTATTCATTTGAAGTGGACAGAAAGTTTGCAGAGGTCAGCGACTATAGAGCCGCTTATAAAGAGTTTTATGATGCTTACGCAAAGAGTGTAACGCGAGGTGCTTTACAGCTTGGAGCTGTTCAATCATATGCTCCGATTATTAAAAGGCCATTTTCTACAGTTCAAGAGGTAAAGGATGTTGTTAACATTGATACTGAATGGAGTATTGACTTTCTGACAGCACCAGAAAACTGGAAGGGACCTACTCTTTACAATTTTATTTTATGTGTCATGGGTGATGGACAGTTACATATGAGTTTTTATGATGGTGATGGGCTTATTAGGGAATTCAAGACAGATCAGGAGACTGAAAAAGCCCTGAGAGAAATTGGTGTAATTGATGGTAATGGGCTTCTTGTTTTGGTGCGGTCATCGCTTGATGACCGGTTAAAGAATAATGCTGTCCCGGGTATAGGTAATCGAATTGGTTTAGCTGGTCATTCACACCCAAAAGGATCAAACGTTGTCCCATCGCAGACTAATAGGATGGGAGCGCCGGCTGATGTTGAGTTGTTTCATATGAAGTGGATGGGATTGCCAACAAAATTCCCGACAGACAGAGTAATACCTGCCCTCGCACAGCGTCCACAACCTGCAATAGAGGCAGGACAAGATGCGCAAAACGAACCAAAGGAAGAGCTTGCTGTGCCTGATAGGAATTTGCCTGGTGTTTTAAGCACATACATAGAAAGATTAGAAGCTGCATCTAGTGCGCATGGTAAGACTGCAAAGGGCCTCCCAATAGATGAATTGGTTTTGTATCTTAAAGTTTTGAATGCAATGTATGAAGAGACCATTGCTGGATTCAAGAGATATAACATGGATCATGAGTATGTGCATTTGCATAGAGCAGAGTTTGCTGGTGAACTGGCATATCATCCACGGTTTCAGGTTGACGCCCGCGATATGTTAAGAGAATCTTTTGTAGGAGCTTTTAGGTTACTGGCACAGAACTTTCAAGGAAGTTTTGATAGTTCAAGTTCTTTGGATGAAATGATGGGTATAATGAGCCAGCTTGTTGAAGAAGCATCGACTCATCCTGAGCTGAGAGAGATGGCGCTTAACATTATCAATGATCCTAAAACATATGGTTTAGAGGACATTGATTTAAGCAACACAGATTTAACAAGAGTTTATCCTGTCTCAGCAGAGCAAAAGCCTGTTGCCACACCGGAGCAGCCAACGGCTCCTAGAGGAGTCAGGGGATTGATAGGGGCAATTACAAACAAAGTTTGGGGGAAAGCCCCAGAGGGAGCATTGGTTCTCCAGACAGTAGAATCTCCATCAACAGAAGAAAGTACGGCGATTACTCCAGTTGCTCTTCAAACAATAGAATTGGCAGTTGTTTCTAATGGGTTGATAGTGGCGGCTGAGAAAAGTGATCGTAATTTTTCCTATGGTTTAAGTTATCGAGCTCAAGATGTTATTCGAGCGAGAACCCGTCGTCTTTTGATTATGGCTAATAATGTCGTTAATGATGATCCCCAATTGGCAGAATCGTGTTTAAGGGAATATTTACGACTATTGACCACGTATGGGGATCGTATGAAGTTCTATGTTGATGTTACGTTGCATGATTATTCGAATATCATGACAAATGCTAATGTTAGGCCAACCGTGCTGGAGATCGTCCGAAGCATTCCGGAGAGAGATGACAGGACTAATACGTTAGCAGAAATTGCTTTACAATTTATCAGGGAAGGAGATTTGCAGGGAGCATTAAATTTGTTGAAAGAAGCGGGTGTAGGAACTTTTTCTACCTTTGCGGATGGGCTTGAAATAATGATCGACCGTCTGTTGGTTCCTAAGGACAGGAACGAGAAAATGATAAAACGACTGGTAAAAATGGTAGAGGATATTCCCAATGATGTTAAAGGTCGCGCTGGTGAGCACAAGGTAAGGTTATTTGTTAGGCTTGCCGGGGCATATGATAAGTTAGATATGAAGAGCGATGCTCGCAGTTATTATACCAAGGCATGGGAAGCTTCGGGGCGTGTTGCAATACCCGCGATGATAAGGCTTGAATATTTTGTTCCTCTAATGCGTAAAAAAGGGATCAAGTTTCCTGTTAGCAGAGACGAGATTCTACAAGAAGTAAGGGTAATGGCTGAAAACGATCTTAATAAACCTTATCCTAATGAACGTCCGGATAAAATGATCGCTTTAGGGCGTGAATATGCTTTTAATAGAGATTACCAGAAAGCCGAAGAAGCGGCGAAGTATATAAATGATCACATGAGTTATCCAAGAGATCACTATGACCATGTTTATGGTTCTATTGTTGAGGCAGCAGCATTGTATGGCGATGACGATATGCTTAAAAACGCAGCATCAAAAATGACAAATTATAAAACTGACCATCTTTTCCGCGCAGCACAGTTATTGGTCGATCGAGGGGATTATGTTAGGGCTATGGAGATTGGGGAGGGGATTGTTTCGGCCTGGGAATTAACACAAATAAGAATTGCTTCATTCATCTTAGACAGAGATACGACGCAGGTTGGAATGGTTAGGACTTATCTTGAAAAAGCAATTGAAGGTCAAAGAGGTTTAGGTAATTTTGATCTTGAGGATTTGGTAAATTTAATAGCTAACTATCCTGCCCTTGACCCAGACGGCCAGTTTATATTGAGAATTTTTAAGATTGCTTTTGAAAAGAACCGAGATGGGCTCAAGCATTGGTCCCAACGCATTATTCTCAAGAATTTGAGGAGAATAATTATGGCCAGGGCTCATCAGGTGCAGCCTTCACTATCAGGTATATCAGAAGTTTTTGGAGAAGCTAACAGGGAACTGCCAGTGTCTGAAGTGAAAGCTTTACCAGCAGTGCCATCTAATAGCGGTTCATCTGAATCGGAGGGAGATAAAGCGCAAATGGTGGATTACGGTGGTATCGACTTAACCCCAGCCAATATGAATTTACAGACACAAAACAATGGTGGTGAAATTAAGTTCCATGTTGATCCAGCCATGTTACAGAGGCTTCAGAGCGCTTCTGGCTTTGTGCCGGTGAATATCAATATTCAGCCGCTAACTAACATTAAGACCTTTCTTGGTCTTAATGATGATAAACCTGCCGACGGAATTTGAACAAAATCTGAACAAAACCTGAACAAACGTGTTCAGGTTTTGTTCATTTGTCCTGTTGTAACTCTCCCATTTCCAATAGTTTTTTGGGATGAAGCACCCAAAAATGTTCCCAACCTCTCTCCCTCAACCATGATCAAGGGGGATAGAGGTCAGGAACTAACTATTGGAAATGGAAGTAGGTATTAGGATAATAGGTGCTGGTGAATTTAGTAGTAGGTGATGAAGAGTTTAGAAGAGGAGTTGATGTATGGGTGTATAGTTGCATTGGATTGACTGTTTTTTTGATTTGAATTTATTGATTTATTTGGTTTTATAGTATTGTTAAAAAATTTAAACTGAGAATCTGGTAAAAATGTTATAATTTAAGTGTGAGTGTTCTTCGTATTTATATTGATACATCCGTAATTGGCGGTTGTTTTGATCATGAATTTATTAAATGGTCTAACGGCCTGGTCAAAGATTTTAGATTAGGGCATTTTAAGCCAGTATTATCGGAGGTGGTTGCTGCTGAAATTGAAAATGCTCCAGAACGTGTAAGACAGAAATTCTTTGAAATTATTGATTACGGTGCTGAACAACTAATAATTGACACAAAAGTTACTGAATTACTTCAGCATTTTAATAAAGCCAAAATATTAGGGTCAAAATTCGAACGTGATATGACGCATATTGCTCTGGCTACTGTTAATGAAGTTGATGTTTTAGTCAGTTGGAATTTTAGACACATCGTTCATTTTGATAAAATAAGGCAATTTAATACTGTTAGTAAAAAAGCAGGGTATAATCCAATTGAAATTTATTCACCACGGGAGGTAACTAACTATGAAGAAGACATTTGATGCCGTGAAAATGGTGCGCGATATTAGGGATAAAATGTATCAGAAAACAAAAAATATGTCCTCACAAGAATTGATCCAGTATTATCGTGAGGCTGCGCGAAGAGTGCAGGCAGAACGAAAATCTTCTAAATCTGCTGTTTGAGCGGTGTTTTAGGAAATCCTTCTTTACAGCCTGTGAGAAATCTGGTATAAAACTTTCGCATTTATAACACACAACAAAATTCTTTTGTGCCAAGATTGGTGATGAGATGGACACCGATATGGACACCAACGATAAATTTTTGGTAGAAGTCAGTTTTAAAAGATATTATAAGTAATTTAGATTACAGCAAGATACAAAATTTCGCTGGCTTAGCTCAGTTGGTAGAGCAGCTGATTTGTAAACTAAAAGCAATCAAAAACGCAATAGACTCAAAACAAACAACTTAGCCCTTTCCCCGTCGCGGAGAGGGTTTTTTATTTTCCAACGATTAGGTATGATTACGCCTGATTAGGTACCTACGATGGACACCAATACGGACACCAAAGATTTAAACGTGTCATTGCGAGCGAAGCGAAGCAATCTTTTGCCATATGTCATCCCCGAATGCTTTTGTCGGGGATCCAGCCAAAGGAGCCAAACATGCCAAAATTGATCACACAGATAACTCAAGTTCGATTTGATAAATCAAGTCTAAGAGTATTGTGGATAGAGGCTTTCATCTTTGCCACAATTTACGCCCTAATGTTCAAGACATGGCTAGTCTGGGCAGTGCTATTTCTACCTTCAGCCTTTCTGTTAAGCAAGCCCAAGACCGCCGTTTATACGATCTTTATTATTTGCGCCCAATGGGTCTTTATTTTTGCCGCGTTAGGCTATGGCATTGGCGGATGGATTGGGGCGGTAATAGTTGGTACGATAGTTTTTTACAAGGGCGTGAGGCTTCATTTGCGGGATTTAAAGCATTCTACTGATAAATGGGAATGGGATTTTGTTGGGCATGATTGGAGACAAAATTGGTATTTAGGACGGCAGAATCTAAATTAATAGAATGAACTGAAAAATTTTAATAGTTTAAAATATTAGCTCTCTGCGATTTGATAATTGCAGGGGGTTTTTATTTGGGGACAATAAGGCTAATAAATGGTAAAATGTAACACTTTATTGATTACTAGATAACAATGGAGAGTAGATATGGCATCACCTTGGACTTGTCCCTATTGTAATCGACCATGTACGATTGGCACTGATGATGTTCGTGTTATATCTGAAGCGAAGTATATTTCTAAAGAATATGGAAACTATCAAAGTGATACGACAATTATTGTCTGTCCCAATGATAAGTGTAGAAAACAAACTATTTCTTTGGATATTTCTCAATTAAATCAACAAACTGGCAATATCAGCAAACGGTTACATTCATGGCAGCTATTACCAGAATCGGAAGCTAAACCCTTCCCTGAGTATATTCCTCAACAGTTGCGGGAAGATTACAATGAAGCTTGCTTAATCAAACATAAGAGTCCAAAAGCTTCAGCTACTCTTAGTAGACGGTGTTTGCAAGGAATGATCAGAGATTTTTGGAAAATTAAAAAAAGTCGATTGATTGATGAAATTGAAGGGATAAAAACAAAGGTTGATGGGACAGTTTGGAAAGCCATAGATTCCGTGCGTCATGTAGGTAATATCGGAGCGCACATGGAAAAAGATGTTAATCTTATCATTGATGTTGATTCAGAAGAGGCGGGGTTGCTTATATGGCTTATTGAGAATTTATTTGAGGAATGGTATGTGGCGCGTCATGATCGTGCAGCCAAAATGGGCGCCATAGTAAATATTGCTGAGCAAAAGAAAGCTTTGAAAGTTGTCCCTAAACTAGTAGATAATCAAGTTGTTGAAAAAACGGTATAAAAAATCTTAAAAAAGAATTAGCTTTTTTAGTCCTATTGCCGAAACGGAAGAAAATATGAAAACAAGTCAGGTTTTTGGTATTTCTCCAGAAATACTCGAGTACTCATATGTAGATCGAGGGAGTCTTGACTCCGCACTTGTCAGAATGCTTGAACGAACAACTCATATAGCAGTTCGTGGGCCATCTAAATGTGGAAAATCTTGGCTTCGGCAGAAAGCTTTATCACGGCCTATAACTGTACAGTGTCGGCTCCGTAAGCCATTTACTGATATATATGTTGATGCCCTCTCTCAGTTGAACATAAATATTCAGGTAAAGGAATCACGGCAGGGTGTATTTAAAGCGAGTCTTTCGGCAAGTGGTGAGGCGGGTGCCTTATTGCTTGCTAAAGCAGGTTTTACCGCATCTTTAAAAAATGAATCAAGTAATAGCAGTGAACAGAGAGCTGTTGGCCATGATATAAATGATTTGCGATTTATAGCGGATATAATTAAGAAATCTGAGCGTAGGCTTGTAATTGAAGATTTTCACTACATGTCTACAGAAGATAGACGTAATTTTGCATTTGATTTGAAAGCACTTTGGGATTATGGTGTGTTTGTTGTTATTATAGGAGTTTGGTGTGAAACGAATTTACTGCTTCATTTAAACCCAGATCTTACTGGCAGAGTTATGGAGATATCAATTGATTGGTCTAGAGATGATTTAATGGGCATTCTGACTAAGGGTAGCAGTGCTCTTAACATTGAGTTTGATCCCAAGCTTCAAGCTCAACTCGTTTCATTTTCTTATTCAAACGCAGGATTGCTTCAGCAACTTTCACTTCTTACCCTTGATGATGCGGGTATTAATGAAAGAAAAGATTTTTATAGAAGGGTTGATAATTCCAATTTTGTAGATAATGCAAGTATGTTATATGCTGAGCAACTAAATCCTGTTTATCAACAGTTTGCAAAGCGTGTTGCGGCTGGTATGAGAACGCGTAAAACTGCTACAGGTATTTATGCTCATACTATGGCAGTTATCATGGAAGCTTCAGATGAGGAGCTTGTCAAAGGACTAAATGCTCGTATTATTTTTGAAAGAGCTGTCAAACGACAAAATCGGATTCAGTTTAGTAATTTAAAAGTAATTCTTGATAAACTTCAAGAACTTCAAGTGGATGAAGATGGGAGAGGTTTAATCATCGGATATAGTCCGGCTTCGGAAGAAATTAGTATAGTGGATCGTCAGCTTCTACTTTATCGTCGATTTGCTGCTGTAAAATGGCCTTGGGAAGGTCTAATTCAAGAGGCAGGGGCGCAGGTAGAAGCTAATTAGACAAATTTTAAATTAAAAATCAGGCACAAAAAAGGCACAACAAAGTCTCAACGTTGTGCCTTTTTTGTGCCTTTTTTCCGTCGTAACTCTCCCATTCTCAATTGGTTTTTGGGCAAAGGCGGCCCAAAACCGTTCCAAACCCCTCTCCCCCTACCATAAGTTTTTTATGGGGGAAAGGGGTTTGGAACTACCAATTTAGAATGGGAGAGGAAGGTGTTGTGATGAATGATGGTAGGTATATTGTAAGAAGGTAAGTGGTGTAAGAATAGATTAGGGGAGTTGTTTATATTTAGAGGTTGGTTATTATGGTTTGGGTTTATTTTGATTTTTGGAGGTTGTTATAGGGCGTTAGTTTTGTTGTATAAAGATTAAATATTGATTGATTTTAGATTAAAATTTGATTGACAAAAGGTTTAAGTCTGCTAATATTTTAATTGCCCATGTCACAAGATTAAGATCACAAGATGCGTTTTTTGTGTTGTCTTTAAAGTTTCATGGGCAAAAGAGATTTTAGAACCACACAAGCTCAATTTCTTTTCCCAAGTGAAGATATTAAACTTGCAGGACACGCTTTGTGTTTTGTAAGTTAATGGGGAAAAGAAATTGAAACCAGTCATTGATTACAATGAGCAATTATTAACCCCTAAGCAGCTAAGTGAATGGTTGCAGATAAAACTGTCAACTATTTACAAATGGTCGCATTCGGGGTATATTCCTTGTATAAAATTAGGTGGCCAGGAAAAAGGATCTCTCAGGTTTTCACGAGCAGATATTCTGCCATGGTTGAAAAGAAGGACGAAACGGGGCAGGAGTACTTATAGGTTAGAAGCAGATGGTGTTGTGGATTTCTCCGTCAAGTCCTCAACCAATTTTGATTCGGTCCCAATCAGTCCCAATCTTAGTCCAAATCAGTTTCAGGCAGAATTTCATTTTTAGGTTTAGAAGAAGATATTCGAACTGATGATATTAAAATTTTGGTCAAAATTTTGTGAGCAACAAAAATTATAGATTGGGACTAATCTGGGACTTGCGAAAGAGAAAATAATCGAAAAATAGGGATAATAGACGAAAATATATAGAATAACCCATCGTCGATAAATAAAGCAATTATTTGTAACACCGACGGAAAAATAGTCTTATTAGGAGGTTTCTCGCCTTCTCCGCCATTTGATTTAGCGTTTGACTTCGGAGGGTTGAATGGTTTTTAGAAAACCAATTCAAAAATGCTGCAACTTCTGTACCCGGCAGCCGGTATTTGACATCCGTTCAAAATACTGCCTTACCTGCCTGCAGCAACTTCATCGTCTCAAAAAAAGAAGGATTCCGCGTGAAGCCATCAAAGCCCTTCGGGACTATGTGCGCAAGCACGGCTGGGTGTGTTATTACACAGGGATGGATCTGGATATGATAAATCAGCACAGCCCATGGTATTGTGTTTTCGACCATTGGATCCCGCGCGATGACAGAAAGATCGTTATCACCTCGGCATTGATCAACACCATGAAAGCCGATCTCTCCGAAAAGGAGTTTTGGTGTATCATCAGAATGTTGGCGGATTTTAAGCGCCATGGTAAAGAGATAAGAAAGATCAAGCTTGCGTTTTGGAACCGCGGTGTAGATCCCTATTCCCTTGGCAAGGGGTTCCTGGCACCACATCGTCCCAAGGGTTATAGAAAATGTATCCTTTGCGGCAAACGGATCCGTTTTGCCTATGGACATACTGAATATTGCATTACTTGCGGGGGGTACGTCAGAGGCATGCAAACTCGTCAATTTCCACCCGAGACGATTGCGGAGATTTGCGACTATATCCACAAAAAAGGTTATAAATGTTTTTTCACAGGCATGTTGCTTGACGTAAAAAATTACCGAAGCCCCTGGTATTGCGTTTTATCTCATTTGAGTCCCGTAGACCGCACAAAGATCGCACTCACCTCAATGTTATTGAGCGTTATGAAATCAGGTCTAACAGTCGAAGAATTTTGGTATTACATCTTGCAGTTGGCCGATTATAAAGAGAAGCATAAAAAGATCCGCAAGAAGAAAGTGGCCTCCTGGCCCCGTTTATGCTCGGTTGACGACATTTGATTATTCATGTTTTCTGGATATATTCCCGAACTCCGTATCTCTCTGGATCCAAGACAACTCGCAAGAGCAGTTTTTTTGTTAGAACAGTCGGGGGTTATAATGAAGAAAAAGTTTTTCTTTATACTAATAGCAGCTACATTTTTTAATTGATAGAAGTAGTGGATTGGTGGTAAGAAAGAATATTAATTTATCATATATGATGAATACATATTGAAAAATATTGAAGCACATTCCTCTCATCTCATATTAATGATGTTTATCCTCCGTAGCTGAAAAAGATACGGAGGATTTTTTATTTGAATATTGTGTGCAATCGAGAATGTGAGGGTTATAATAAAAGGTAATATTTAAGAATTTATCTGCCTATGATAAAAACTGAACTATTCCTTGAAAATTTTCATTGGGGAACAAATCAAGACAAAACCTATCAATATTGTATTTGTGATCCCAACAATCAAGCTGAATTTAAGAATTTACTAACCCATATCAGAAAATATGGCTATATTGTCAAAGTACAAGGAGAGCCATTCGTTTCCCTTGATATAGGTGAATATTTGTACTGGACAAAGTGGAATTCAGTAAAAGAGGCTGATTTTATTAATCGAGTGCAGATTGACAGGATAGGGCATAAGATAGGTGCGCTTAAAAGTGAGATTGTAAAGTTGATGCCGCGTACAGGAATGCATCTAAGTGGTTTGTATGAATGGATCATGCATCCTTATGGTTTCAAAAGACCGGTGAAATGAAGATAATGGTGTTATCGAGGATATTATGTTTCCGATCATAGATGTAATGGCTACTGATATGGTCACTGTTAATAGAGATACTCCAATTTATGAGGCGGCGCAGCTTTTGATTGAGCATAGCATTTCTGGTCTTCCTGTCATTGATGCCGAATCCAGGCTTGTGGGTATTTTATCAGAGTTTGACATGCTCAGGCTTTTGATAGAGGGAGAAGTTAAAAAAGAACAGAAGGTTGAGGACTTCATGACCCCTGAGGTCGTTGCTTTTGAAGACACGACAACGGCCATTGAGGTCTGTGAATTTTTTCTTAATAACCCTAATAAGCGTCGGGTACCCATTATTCATGACGGCAAACTTGTCGGGATCGTGACCCGTGGGGATATTGTGAATTTGATCGTTGGATTGCGTCAACAGTCACCTAAAAGCGGGATTTAAATCAAAGTAAAGAAATTAGTCATTTAAAACGCATCTCGTCGGTAAATAGAGGGATGCGTTTTTATTTTCAGTTGCTGGATACGGAATTCTTTGATACGCTTTATCGATCAAAAGTCTTGGCCGAACGCCGGAGGTTGATTTGAGAATTAAAGATTCTCAGAATTTTGTCGGTATCAAAAGATGGGCGGTTCTATCGCTTATTTTGCTTTGTTTAAGCTGGCGCGTAGCTTTGCCTATTAATCTGATCTCTATAGATCTTGGCCGTCACATTAAGAACGGCGAACTTATTTTGCAGGGGACTTGGGAAGTTTTATATAAGAATTATTATTCTTACACTAACCCCGGATATCCTTTCATTAATCATCATTGGTTCTTTGGTGTTCTTTGCTATCTGATATGGCAATCTTTTGGTTTCGCAGGGATTTCTTTCTTGTTTATTATTATTCGACTGGCTACTTTTTGGATATTTTTTAGGCTGGCTGAACGTTTTTCTTCATTTCCCATTGCTTGTGCTATTGGTTTGTTGAGTTTCCCCCTTGTGGCATCCCGAATAGATATTCGTCCAGAGTTGTTAAGCGCTTTATTTAGTGGTTTATTTTGGTGGCTGTTAGATTCTTACAAACAAGGACGGATCACATCCGGTCGACTGAAGGGATGGTTAATTGTTTTACAAATAATTTGGGTCAATACCCATATTTTCTTCATCATGGGACCTGTTTTAATAACATTTTTTTGGCTTCAGGCTAAGATCGAAAATAAAAAGCAGGAATCTATAGATTTTAAACAGGTGATTTGGTTGACCATGGGAGCCTGTTTGGTCAATCCTTCCGGTCTTAATGGCGCGTTTCTCCCGTTAAGTTTGTTTCAGGGTTTCCATACAGATCTGCTTGAGAATATTCCTTTATTTTCCTCTATTAAGTTCATTTCCCGTGATCTTTGGAGATGTTTTATGGTCAGTTTGGAATCATTGCTGATCTGTTGGATCTTTTTCTTGAAATCCCATGAGGTAAAAAAGAATATAACGGGGATATTGCTTGTTATTCTTATATCTTCAGCTGCTTTATTTGCCAATCGTTTGATCACACTTTTTGGCTATTTTTGGATCCCCTTGATCTCATATGCATGTAGCGGATGGATGCAAGATTGGTCATCCACGTTTAGGAAATACACGATCATCGTATTGTTAGTGCTTGGGGTCTTGGTTGCAATGACAGTAGGTTTTGATCGGCGACAACAGCCTGCGTTTGGTTTGGCCCCAGGCGTTAATGATTCCGCCGTATTTTTTGAGCAAAATAAGCTCTCAGGCCCTATTTTTAATAATTATGAGATCGGAGGATATTTAATATTCCATTTAAGCCATTCATATAAATTGTTTGTGGATAATAGGGCTGAAGCTTATCCGAAGGACTTCTTTGATAATGTTATTGATCCTGCAGAAGCAGATAATAAAAACTGGCTTAAGCTAGATCAAAAGTATCATTTTAATACTATTTTCTTTCATCTGTCTTGGTTCAACGATTATGATGAAGGCTTTATTTATAACCGGATATTGGACCATGATTGGGCTCCGGTTTTTATAGATAATGATGTGTTTATATTTGTAAGGCGCAATGAGCAAAATATAAATTTAATCCGTCGATATGAAAGTGATACGGCAAAGATCATGAAACGTTTTGAGGTTTTGGGAATTACACCAGAGAATCCCGATCACATAAAGAATTGACCTACGTGTTATAATTTAAAAATATGGTGCACCGAAAATCAAATTGTCTACGTTTCTTGTCGCATCATCGAACACCCATACTGCTGACCATATTCTCTTTCATGCTATTTTATTATTTTAAGCTCGATCTTATGAATGAATGGGACAGCTTATGTTATATTGGGAGTATCCACACTCATACGAGAAGCTGGTTAGGCATGGGCAGATCGGGTTTTATTTACTTTTTTGTGCCGATTTGGGAATTGTCCCGTATTCTTTTTAAGACCCCCCCCTTGGAGCGATACCATGTCGTCATACTCGTCAATCTTGTTTTTTCTTCTCTAACAGTTTGGCTTGTCTATTCAGTCACCAAGAAAATATCCCGAAATACGCTAATAGCGTATGCCTCAGCGATTATTCTGATCTTTTCAAAAGATTTTATAAGTTTAGCAGGGAATACTTTTACAGAGCCCATGATGATCTTTATGATCTTCTTGAGTTATTGGTGTTACCTAAATGCCATTGACAAAAAGAGCATATCCTTTTTTTACCTATCGGCGTTCCTCTTCGGCTATGCCTTTGAGATCAAAGAGGCAGCCCTATTATCAATTCTTTTTTTCCCCGCACTTCATTTTACCCGGTTTCGATCTAAATATTTTAGAGCTAAGAATTATTTTTTGTTTATCCTGATCTTTATTATTACCGGCTTGATGGCGCCGGTTTATTTTTATTTAATAGAAGGCAATAATTATGTGCACCACGTCATTGATGTTGCCGAAATCAGTAAATTCAATTTTGCTGATTGGCAACAGACATATACTATTATGCGGCATGGATTTGGTATTTTATTGTTCCCTTTGGCAGGCTTGATTGCATTGTTGCTCAGAAAAAAAGCTACTGAATCCTTGATTCTTTTTTCCTTAATAGCCCCCAACATCATATTTTCAATCTACGGAACTAGAGACGAAAGATATTTTGTATTTGGATATATTGCTTTATCTGTTTTAACTGCTTATGCCTTCTTCTATATTACACAATACGCAAGATTCATTCTAAAAATTCCTCCTAAATACGCTTTTCATTGTTTCTCCATCCTTTTAATTATTTTAGTAGCTTACAATTTTGCTGTTTTTTACCGCCCTTTAATTAAAGATAATGAATATTCAAAAAAGTTGAAGAGTTACGGCTCTCAATTAATTTACAATTATCCTAAGAACACTGTTTTTATCCTGGGAGAATACAGCGCCCTTATGGGGGGGTACTACAACCCATTATCCGGCTCTAATAATGAGGTAATTTGGTCAGGTGTAACCTGGCCACATAAAGAATTAAGCAAGGTTGTTGCGCAGTATTTATCTCAAAGGAAGATGATTATAATTGATCTGGATGGATTCAATGGTTGGTGGCAATACGATAAGCCTGATGTCTTAGAGTTGATGTCTTTGTATAAATGTAAAAGGGTCGCAGGTCATTTTATCGAATTGACTAATAAATCTTATACAAGATAGAAATGATACAGCATTAAGTATTATTTTGCTCGTATTTAGGGTGTTAACGCTTTTCAGGACGGCTACTTATTATGAATATAAAAAATAAAAGACTTTTTAGTTCTGACGCCTTAATAATATATATCAGTCTTATATTATTTTTGTTAAGGCTATATGCCTGCCGGTACATTGTCCCTGATTTTAACGGAATGGATTATTATGGGTATATAGAATTAGCCAAGAATATTCTCCATAAATTAGATTTCACTGTTCGTTGGGAATTAGACAGCCCTATTCAATATCCTCCTTTTTTTTCAATCCTAATATATTCACTGTCTTATCTAACCAAGGATCCCGTTGCTTCAATTCAGTATATAAGTATTTTTTGTGCCAGCTTCTATCTTGTGCCTTTATTTTCTCTGGTCAGAAATATTCTAAATATTTATTTTGCCATTTTAGCGGTTGTATTTACAACGTATTACTTTGGTATAGTGCCCTGCCATATGCTTACCATGGATTTCTTCTATAGTTTCTTAATTATCATCATCTGTTGGCTTCTTTGGGACACTTTGACCAATAGAAGCCGGCAGGCCGTGAGGTATGTCATCATCGGTGTTTTGATAAGCATTGCCTATTTAACGAAGTATTCCGGTATTCTTTTTGGCTATGCTAGCATGGCTTCTATCCTTTATTATTTTGCCAGGTATCAACAGAGCCTGAAGGCCGGTTTGAAGTATTGCGCGTTCCTTCTGGTAGGGGCAGCCCCGCTTTTTATTACGTATCATCTGTTGCTTGATAATAATCCCAAAAAAGAAGTGCCCAGCATTGCCGCCTATGCATTCTTTGATGGGAATTATTTGTATGAAAAGGGATGGTACCATAGGGAAGAAAGAATATCAGAGCTCAACCCAGAGGGGACAGAGTTTGCTTACGTTACTTTATTAAAGACCACCGATGAGTTTAAATTCTTTTTAAAAGAGCCGTCATTCGTTTTTGATAAATATATGTGGGGCTTAAATAAAATGACCCAGGAGATGACCTTTACTTTGCTCCCTGGCGGGAATATTGAAAAATCAAAGTTTTATAAGATCGATCCTGATGGGGACATGATCATTAATTTGTTAAGCAATGACGGATGGAACAGTATTTTGAGAGAAATTTCTCCAACAGAAGTAAGGATCAACCCTGATTTTTATTTAACAAAGGATGTTGTTAGAAAAGCGGTAGACAATAATTTTAAGAAAGTCTGGGCCATTTTGAGACAGTCCTTAATTTCAAGAAGGATGATCAACATTGTGTTCCAGGGGACATTTCTTTTCCTGTTGATCATCGTCGGGGTATATTTTAAATGGAATTTTAACCTGACGCATGTTCTATTTTTTACGATCAGCATGATATTGATCCCTTTTTATTTTGTCAGCGAACGGTATTTAATGCCTTTTATGCCGCTGTATTTTGTATTATGGCTTTTTATCGTAAACGCGTGCTATGGTGTTATTAGAGATCAAATAAGAGATAAAATATTTCTAAAGAACATGGTTCGCCTTATTTTTATTTCCTTTGTTCTGATTTATTTTGCCACCTGTTGTAAGCAAATTGATCAGCGTTGCAGGTATTATAAAAACGCAGTAGAACGAAATCAGGCGTGGTTGCGAACAGCTTCATGGATTAAGAAGGATTCAATGCCCTTTCATAAACGCACAAAGATCATGTCTTGTTCTGACAACTATTTGTCTTATGTAACTGATTCAGACTATATTCGCCTTCCATATGTTATATCAAATTGGAATAAAATTCTAAATTTCGCTGTTCTTAAAAAGGTCAATTATATTGTGGTTGAATGGTATAATTTATTCTCTTTTTTGAATTTTTCAGAAGATGAATTTAGAAGGCCCTTGACTCCTCAAGCTTTACTCAGCGTTATTAAGTCCAAAAATGTAAGAATTTTTGATCAGGCGAAAGTCCCGTCTACAGCTACTCCTCTTGAATCATTAAATAAGTTATTAGAATATCGGTTTTTATATCAAGTTATGCCAATACGGCCCGTTGGATCCGTTAAGGTCATTCATCGGTTAGAGGTGGGGGATTTTAACCTTTTGGAATTAAAACAGCTTAATAGGCTTCTAATAGAACTCAATTTCCCTAAAGAAGTTCCACATAAACTATTGTTAGATTCTAATGTTGACGCAGGGTCCGGAATTATTAAGAAAATCCATGTTATAAGTGGGAATAATGAAACATTTTGGGTATTTAGAATTTAAAAAGATCTATGAAATCTAAGAATTTCACGAGTAAGTTCTTCAATAATGACCCTATTAATCCTAATGCTGTCATCATTTATGTTAGTTTGATATTATTTTTGTTAAGGCTATTTGCCTGCCGGTATGTGTTCCCTGAAATTACAGGAATGGATTATTATGGATATATAGAATTAGCAAAGAATATTTTCCATAAATTAGATTTCACTGTTCCCTGGGAGCTAGGCAGTCCCATTCAATATCCTCCTTTTTTCTCGATCCTTATATATTTACTAACGTATTTAACTAAGAATTTCATTACATCCATTCAGTATATAAGTATCTTTTGTGCAAGCTTTTATTTGGTCCCACTATTTTCCCTGGTTAGAAATATTTTGAACATTTACTTGGCCATTTTAGCGGTTGTATTTACAACTTGTTATTTCGGTATACAGCCTTGCTATCTGCTTAACATGGACTTTTTTTACAGTTTTCTTAGTATTTTTATCTGTTGGTTTGTTTGGGATACCTTGACTAATAGAAGCCGGCAGGTGTGGCGATATGCCATTGTTGGTGTTTTGATAAGCATTGCGTATCTAACAAAATATTCCGGTATACTTTTCGGCTATGCGAGCATGGCTTCGATCCTTTATTATTTTTCCAGGTATCATCAAAGTCTTAAGGATGGACTTAAGTATTGCGCATTCCTTCTTTTAGGAGCAGCGCCGCTTTTTATTTCCTATCATTTTTTGCTTGATAATAATCCCAAAAAAGAAGTGCCCAGCATTGCCGCCTATGCATTCTTTGATGGGAATTATTTGTATGAAAAGGGATGGTACCATAGGGAAGAAAGAATATCAGAACTTAACACAGAGGGGACACAGTTTGCTTACGTATCTTTATTAAAGACTACCAATGAGTTTAAGTTCTTTTTAAAAGAGCCGTCATTCGTTTTTGATAAATATATGTGGGGCTTAAATAAAATGACCCAGGAGATGACCTTTGCTTTGCTCCCGGGTGGGAATATTGAAAAATCAAAGTTTTATAAGATCGATCCGGATGGGGACATGATCATTAATTTGTTAAGCAATGACGGATGGAACAGTATTTTGAGAGAAATTTCTTCAACAGAAGTAAGGATCAATCCGGGTTTTTATTTAACAAAGGATGTTGTTAGAAAAGTAGTAGGCAATGATTTTGAGAAAGTCTGGAACATTTTGAGACAGTCCTTAAATTCAAGAAGGATGATCAACATTGTGTTTCAGGGCACATTTCTTTTTCTGCTGATCATTGGCGGGGTGTATTTTAAATGGAATTTTAACCTGACGCATGTTCTATTTTTTACGATCAGCATGGTATTGATCCCTATTTATTTTGTCAGTGAACGGTATTTAATGCCTTTTATGCCGCTGTATTTTGTATTATGGCTTTTTATCGCAAACGCGTGCTATGGCGTTATTAGAGATCAAATAAAAGATAAAATATTTTTAAAGAACATGGTTTCCCTTATTTTTATTTCCCTTGTTCTTATTTATTTTACGAATAGTTACAAACAGATTAATCAAATGCACAGGTATTTTAGGTATGAAGAAGAGCAGAGTGAGACATGGCTGCAAACAGTTTCATGGATCAAGAAAGATTCGATAAGTATTCACAAGCGCATTAAGATCATGTCTTCTTATAATTATGCGTCTTATTTAACTGATTCAGATTATATACGACTTCCTTTTTTAATATCAAATTGGGATAAACTTTTAAATTTTGCTGTTCTTAAAAAGGTTGATTATATAGTGATTGAAGGAGATCATTCGGATTCTTTTTTTAGATTTTCGGAAGATGAATTCAGAAAAACCATGACTCCCCAAGCCCTGATCAGCATTATAACGTCCGGAAGTAAGAAAATTGATGTTCAGGCAGGTATCCTTGCTACAGCCACTTCTCTTGAGTCTTTAAATAGATTATTAGAATACCGGGGTCTATATCAAATTATGAAAATACGGCCTGCTGAATCCATCCGATTTATCCGTCGTTTAATACAAAAGGAGACTTTAACCATTTTAGAAATCACACAGTTAAACAGGCTTCTGATAGAGGCTAATTACCCTAATGAAGCTCCTCATAAATTGTTGTTGAATTCTAATAGATATGCAGGACCGGGGCATATTACAGCGATCCATGATATCATTGGGAAGAACGATATATTTTGGATAATTAAGATCTAAGAAATATTTATGGAATTCAAAAAAATTACCAACCCTGACACTGTTATCATTTATGTCAGTTTTATATTATTTGTGTTCAGGTTATATGCCTGCCGGCATCTGTTCCCTGGACTTTACGGAATGGATTATTATGGATATATAGAATTAGCCAAGAATATTTTCCATAAACTGGATTTTACTGTTCGTTGGGAGGTGGACAGTCCTTTTCAATATCCCCCTTTTTTCTCGATCCTTATCTATTTACTGACTTATTTAACTAAAAATTTCATTACTTCCATTCAGTATATAAGCATTTTTTGTACAAGTTTCTACCTTGTGCCTTTATTTTCCCTAGTCAGGAATATGCTGAATGTTCAGCTTGCCGTTTTAGCGGTGATATTTTCAACTTATTATTTTGGCATAAAGCCCTGTTATCAGCTCAACATGGATTTCTTCTATAGTTTTTTGATCATTATCATTTGTTGGTTAGTTTTGGATACCCTGACTCACAGAAGTCATATGCTCGGACGATATGTTCTTGCCGGTTTTTTGATAAGCGTTGCGGACTTAACTAAATATTCCGGTATTTTCTTTGGCTTGGCGAGTGCGGCTTCGATCCTTTATTATTTTGCCCGATATCAACAGAGCCTTAAGACCGGTTTTAAGTATTGCGCGTTTCTACTTTTAGGGGCAGTTCCGCTTTTTATTACTTATCATCTGCTGCTTGACATTAACTCCCAAAAAGGTGTTCCCTCTATCGGAGCGCGCGTATTCTTTGATGGGAATTACATGTTTGACAACGGATTGGATAATAGGGAAGAAAAGATTTCAGAACTTAATCGAGAGGGGACGGAATTTGCCTTTGTGTCATTTTTAAAGACTAACAATATTTTAGATTATTCTTTAAAGAATCCTTCATACGTTTTTAATAAATACGTATGGGGTCTTAATAAAATATCCCAGGACATGACCTTTAGCGTACTGCCCGTAGGGACCATCCCGGACTCAAGGTTTTATAAGATAAGCCCTGATGGGGATAAGGTTTTTAATGCGTTAATAGGTAACGATTATGATGGTTCTTTGATAGAAGTTTCTCAGATAGAAGCCCAGGTAAATCCTGACATTTATTTAAAAAAAGATACTGTGCGGGAAGCCGCAGGTGATGAGTTTGGTAAAGTTTGGGATATTTTGCAACAGTCCTTAAGGTTAAGAATGGGGATCAACATTATGTTCCAAGGGGCATTTCTGTTCCTGCTGATCATAAGCGGGAGATATTTAAAATGGGATTTTAAAATGATGCATATTCTACTTTTTACTATCGGTATGCTGCTGATCCCTTTTTGTAGTCCTGATGAACGTTACTTAATGCCTTTTATGCCGCTGTATTTTGTTTTATGGCTATTTATTCTTTATTCCCTTTACACTATTATTAAAACGGAAATAATAGATAAAATTTCTTTAAGAAATGTGGTACTAATTTTATCTGTTTGTCTTGTTTCTGTTTATACTGTCACCAGTTACAAACAAATCGATCTATGCTGCAGGTACTTTAAAAAACAAGTCAGGCAAAATGAGATTTGGTTGAAAGCGGCTTTCTGGATTAAACAAGATTCAGTGGGTTACCCCAAGCGCGCCAAGATCATGGCTTTCAGTAACAATTATTTATCATATTTAACGGATTCGGATTATATACGACTTCCATTTATGATATCAAATTGGAATAAAGTTATAAATTTTGCTGTCCTTAAAAAGGTTGATTATATAGTGATTGGCGGAGATTATGTGGCCTATTTTTTGACATTTTCAGAGCATGAATTGGGAAAGCCGGCATCTCCTGATAGAAGATCCGGGCGTATTAAAATGCTTCACATGATCAAAGTAGATAATAATACCGTTTTGGTTGTGAAACTAGGATTAGTGACAAATTAATGTTTCTAATTATTCCTTTATTTTTAGTTTTATTCACATTTGTGGATTTTAAATATTCCCAGTATCCCTATATTGGGGAATCAATTCTTTTGGGAATATATTTTATTTATTCAGCCGTAAATACCAAAAGAGCGGTAGCTAGAGTATTGTTTTATAATTTGGCCGTTTTTTTAATTTGTTGCGGGTTATTAGAGGCGGGGGCATCAATGGTTCATGGTTATCCGGGAAGATATTCGGGGACGTGGTATTCTGATGCTCGCAACTATATTTCAGATGATATTCTAGGCAACGCTCCCAAAAAAAATATAAAAGTTTCAAATATAAAGTATTACGACAATAAATTAGTTTACGATGTTATTTATACCATTAATAAAGATGGCTTAAGGGTTTCTCCCCCGTGTGTAGGGTCTGGTTGTAAAGATGCGATTTTGTTTTTTGGATGTTCCTACACCTTTGGAGAGGGGTTAAATGATGATGAGACCATGCCTTTTCTAGTGGGAGAGCATGCGAGTGGCAAGGTGTATAATTTCGGATTCTCAGGGTATGGCCCGCATCAAATGTTAAGTGCCATTGACCATGGGTTAGTAAAGAAAATTGTTGAGGGTACCCCTAAATATGCGATTTTTCAAACGGCAGCTTTTCATATAATAAGGGCAAAGGGGGATCTCCCATGGGATCAGCATGCCCCTAAATATATTTTAGCCAAAAATGGAATAATCAAATACGCCGGCCATTTTGATGACTCCTTAATTGTACGTTTTAGAAATTATTTGTTGAAATGTAGTTCGATCTATACGAATTTTATTGAGTGGAGACAATCTAATTCACGTAGAAGGGAAAATAGGAAGGATATTGATAGATATATTGCGATTGTCGTTGCGGCTAGGGATGAATTGCAAAGAAGGTTCCCTGGGTTGGAATTTGATATTATTTATTGGAATGATTGGAGCGGGGGAAATGGAACAGAGCAGGACAGAGAAATAATAGAACGTTTTAGGGAAGATGGCATAAAAGTTTATTTAATCTCAGATATATTGCCTGGCATAAATACGTATCCTAATTTATTTTCGATACCACTTGACGGGCATCCGAGTTATTATGCGAATAAAAGGCTTGCAAATTATATTACTCAAAATATTCTGCAAAATCATGCGCAGTAAGCTCAGGCTCCGGGATGAAGCGAAATATAGGACAAAAATCAAAGTATGATATTATCTATAATTATCCCCGTTTTTAACGAAGAAGCCACTATTGCCTCTATTATTGAGAAGGTTCAAGCGGTACGCCTTCCTTGCGAGCTTGAGAGTGAGATCATTATTGTTAATGATGGTTCTAATGATAATACTTCTCATATATTGGCCCGGTATCAGGGGAAAAATAATATAACCATTGTCCATCAGGATAATGGGGGAAAAACAGCGGCTTTGTTGACGGGTATTAAAAATGCTAAAGGGGATATTTTTTTGATCCAGGATGCTGATCTAGAGTATGACCCGGCCTTTTATCCACAGCTTCTCGATCCTATTTTAAAAGGAGGGGCTGAAGTTGTTTATGGATCCCGTTTTTTAGGAAGCATCAAAGGGATGGAGCCCATCAATCGATTGGCCAATTTTATTGCTAATTGGACGCTTAACCTTCTTTTTCGTGTGAAGATAACGGATATCAATACCTGTTATAAGGTATTTACCAAGAAAGCTTTTGAGGGGATCATCATCGAAGGAAGCGATTTTGATATGGACGCAGAGATGACGGTTAAATTCTTAATGAAGGGGCTTTTGATATACGAGGTTCCTATAGCCTATGTTGCCCGTTCCAGGAAGGCAGGCAAGAAAATTAAAATATCAACAGCTTTGAGATTGTACTGGCGTATCATTAAATACAGGATCAAATAAGAAGCGTTTAAATAAAAATTTGAATTTAGGCCAGGACCCCTTGGAATATAATTGACTTAGGGTCTTTTTTATACTATATTTCAATCAGCTATCTCATTACAATTTTAAAACCTTCGCGGAACCCGAAGCTTTACGTGAAGGTTTTTGTTTTTTTTAAAGGAGGCAATAGATGCATAAGCTAAAGTTTGCTTTATTATCGGTATTTGATCCTGACGCTGTCAAAAATCGTATTTTTATGGCATTAAGGCATCCGGAATTCAACAAAGATACAGCGGTCCAAAATTTGATCAATATTTTGATGAAGCAGTTTATCGCTCGTGTACGTGTTTTTACGATCATGGGTAAGGCCGGTTGCGGCAAAGGGACCATATCGGCTTGGTTTATCAAAGAGATCAATAAACTTTTGCCCGAAGGCGCCAGGTATGAAACCTTGGTTCTGGGCGGTTATTTTAGAAAAGTCTTAAAAATCAAAAAAGACCCGGCCACGGCCAGCCCGGAAGACCTGGAGAAATATGGAACTCTGGCCTCTTTTGTTACTGATGGAGATTTGGCTGATATGAAAGCCGGAAAAATGATCAGTGACCAGACTGTCATCAATGTGATCACGGCAGTCTTAAAAACAGAACCATATAATAGAGCCTTTGGGTTATTTTTTGATGGGTTCCCGCGCAATTTGGAGCAGGTAAAAATCCTGCAATCAGGAAAGATCTTATGGAAAGACAAGCCATTAACTGTTGATCTATATGCGTATTCGTATATTCCCAAAGAGAGGGATGAGGTTTTTAAAGAACGTGCTAAAATGAGAATTGCCCAAGAGATCGCCAAGGCAGCTTTAGAAAAAAGACCTGCGGAAATTCGGGAAGATGACAGGCCCGAAGTTATTGATGAACGTTTGGTAACATTTTACGAACAGACCGAACCGGGAATTCAATACGTTTTAAAGAATATAAAAGCAAAGTCATTTAAGATCGAAGGGACGACCCAGGGTGAAATACAAGACAGCATTGTTATGGACCGGGCCAAGTTCGTGTTTGGTTGGATGTCCAAGGTAAGATTTAGCCTGGTTTAGGTGTTAAATATATAAATTTGTTGCATAGCGACGATAAAAAGGTTAAAGTATTGGAATTATGGAGGTTAGGAAATATTTATCGTTTGGACTGTTCTGTTGTCTTTATTTAAGTGGTGTGGCCTTTGTCCATGCCGCTGATAAAGATATTTGGGCTGGGCGTGTGCAGTTCCAGGATGTGGTTGCGCGGGCCAAAGCTTTGTCCAAAAAGCCCTTTGTGGACCCTGGTCAGGATTTGCCCAATGTCCTGAAAAAGATGGAATATGATCAGTGGCGTGGTATTCGTTTTAAACCTGCCCGGAGCCTTTGGTCCCAGCAGCCTTTTTCTATTCAGTTTTTCCACCCAGGTTTTTTGTATCAACATCCCGTAATAATTCATTATATTGATCAGAATGGTACTCATCAATTTCCGTTTTCTGCTGATCTATTCGAATATTCCGATAAAGATTTAAAAGGATATCTGTCCCAGGATTATGGGTTTGCCGGTTTCCGGGTGCATTATCCGCTTAATACGACTAAATATGCCGACGAATTAGTAGCTTTTTTGGGCGCTAGTTATTTTCGGGCATTAGGCAGGGAGCAAACCTATGGAATGTCTGCTCGCGGGCTTGGGGTAAATACGGCAGAAGATACAGGGGAAGAGTTCCCGTTTTTCCGCGAATTTTGGATCCTTCATCCTTCTCATCGTGCCAAAAAGATCATTATTTATGCCCTTCTTGACAGCAATAGCGTGATCGGAGCTTATGAATTTACAGTTCAACCCGGTGAGGAAACAGTGATGAAGGTCAATGCTGACCTTTTTATCCGTCAACATATTCAGAAAATTGGGATAGCACCTTTGAACTCCATGTTTTTTTATGGAAAAAATTCGGGTTTTAAGGGTGACAGTGATTTTCGGCCGGAGGTCCATGATTCTGACGGACTTTTGATCAACGATCGATCAGGGGAATGGATCTGGCATCCGTTGGTCAATCCGTCCCGGCTTTTGGTCAATGCTTTTGGAGGCGGAGAGCCCTTAGGTTTTGGGCTTTTGCAGCGCGAAATTGATTTCGATCATTATCAAGATCTGGAGGCCCGTTATGACCGCAGGCCGAGTGTGTGGATATCCCCTAAGGGTGATTGGGGCCGTGGACATGTGGAATTAGTCCAAATACCAACAGACAATGAGTATAACGATAATATTGTGGCTTATTGGGCTCCTGAGCGAAGCTTAGAACAGGGAGATTCTGTAAAATATGCTTATACACTCTATTGGTATTCTGCCGGGCATCCGCGTTCTTCCAAGGGTTATGTGCAGGCAACCAGGATCGTCAAAAAGTCCGATGAAACGATGTTTTTAATTGACTTCGCAGGGGACGGGATCAAAACAGCGCTTAAGGATATAACTCCGTTGCCTGATGTCTGGGTCAGTCAAGGGGCTCGTCTTTCGGATATGCAATTGATCAAGAATCCTGTTAGCGGCGGGTGGCGTCTGGTGCTTCACGTACAGTTGGCCCCAGCGGCGCCTACAGTATTCGGGATGCCGGCCCAGAAACCTGCCATTGAGTTCAGGGCTTTTCTCAAGGACAAGGGCAGCGCCGTTACTGAAACTTGGAGTTATACCTATCTCCCATGATCCGCAGCCGTCAACAACCCCCTTTGCATCGTACACCTATGGCCCATCGGAAGGTTACCGCCCATGATCTATCGCGCGGGGAACGGCATCGGGGAATGGTCCTTACCTTTCGTCGCAGTATATTCTTTATCCTCGTTGTGGTATCAACATCCATTGCCAGTGTTACCTTTACCACCGTTTTGGGTGCCGATGGATTAACGCCATTATCTTGGGTCATTATCGGAATTTTTACCTGCTTATTCGGTTGGATCACATTCAATTTTTGGACCGTTATTTTCGGTTTCATTGTGGCTCTTCGTAAAAAAGATGATGAACTTCCCTTGCCTCAGGAAATGCAACCGATCAAAGTACAGACCCGTACCGCGCTTATCATGCCGGTATATAACGAGGAGATGGCGCGGATCTATTCCGCTCTTCGTGCCACCTATGAGTCACTCAAGGAAACAGGGCAGTTGGATCGTTTTGATATTTATATTTTAAGCGACTCGGTTGCGAATGATGCTATTTTGATGGAAGAGACTGCCTGGTCGGAATTATGCCGGGATGTTGACGGGTTTGGCCGGATTTTCTATCGCCGTAGAAAGGTGCGCATCCATAAGAAAAGCGGAAATGTCGGTGATTTTTGCCGGCGTTGGGGCAGTCAATATAAGTATATGATCATCTTTGATGCCGACAGTCTTATGGAAGGGGATCTTTTGGTCCGCATGGTCAATGTGATGGAAAATCGAGAGGATATCGGTATCTTGCAAACAGCACCGATGGCCATGAACCAGATAAGTCTTATCTCACGCTTACAACAGTTTGCCAGCCATTTGTACGGGCCCTTGTTCTTTGCAGGATTACGTTTTTGGCAGTTGGATGAATCCGGTTACTGGGGACATAATGCGATCGTCCGTATGGACCCTTTCATGAAATATTGTGCGCTCCCTCATTTACCAGGTAAAGCTCCGTTTGGAGGAGAAATTCTAAGCCATGATTTTGTCGAGGCGGCTTTGATGCGCCGGGCAGGATGGGGTGTGTGGCTTGCCTATGAGTTAGAGGGGAGCTATGAAGAATTACCTCCGAGCCTTTTTGAGGAGCTGGAGCGGGATCGACGGTGGTGTCAAGGCAATATCCAGCACTTGAGACTTATGTTCATGAAAGGGATCAGCTTGGGGCATCGGATCCTATTTCTTAACGGGAATCTCTTTTATTTCTCATCCTTGCTATGGCTACTTCTTTTATTATTGATGACGGTCCATGCGGTGGCAGATTTTTTTCATACGGTTGTCTATTTTTCCGGAGAGCGCACGCTTTTCCCGCACTGGCCGGTGCAGTACCGTGAATTATCCATTCAGCTTCTGATGGTTACGGCAGCATTTCTTTTGATCCCTAAGGTTTTAAGCGTTTTCTTGATCGCCCGTTCCAGTGAAAAGACAGCCCGGTTTGGAGGGATAGGGCGTTTATCGATGAGTGTTGTCTTAGAAACGATATTATCAACGATATTGGCCCCTCTTAGAATGATCTTTCATGCCTGGTATGTGGTCCTTAACCTGCTCGGCCCAAGACTGGTTTGGAATACTCAGTCTCGGCGGTCAGCAAGGGTGTCATTGGCTAAGGCGTTCAGGGCATATTGGCCGGCAATGTTCGGCGCTTTTGTTTGGGCGGGGATTGCTTATGCGGTCAATAAGACATTGTTTTGGTGGGTATCTGCCACGGTGCTTCCGCTTCTTTTTGCTGTACCGATATCGGTGTCCTTCAGTAATCCTTCCTTGGGGCTATTCTTTCGTCATTACGGCTTGTTCCTGACACCGGTCGAAACAGCTCCTTCCAAAGTCCTGCAGATTTATCGGGGGCTTTTTACTAACGTAAAATAATATTTAATTACGATGTACAAGCTGCCCCGTTGTTGGGATCGGTACAATGGGAGTGATCAGGGCTGGCAACACAGGGTGTTGTGCAGTTAGCCTCACAGTCAGCCACGCCGGGTCCCGAGCATTGATTATCATCAGGATACATTGAGGAATACCAAGGAGGACCAGGAGTATGACATACCGTAGTGCACGGATCTGTGCAGTTGGTTATACTGCCTCCGGTACAGGTGCCGTTACAATTAGAGGCACAGTGTAAAGCAGGGGCACAATTGTCAAAAGGACGAGATGCGATAGGCACGCTGGAAGCAACGCATGAGCTGGTGCAAGTCGACACACAAGCAAGACACTGGGTTGGATTGGAACTACAAGTTGCAGCAGGAGGAGCTGGACAATTTGCAAAGGTACAGTCAGGCGCTGCTCCGTTACAATGATAAAGCCCCACATACGACGCCCCTGGCTGGTAACATCCGCCGGTATCGGAACAAGTGGCATTAGTTTCATTGCACTGACATTGGGTTGAGCCGCCGCCATCACCGGTGCCGGGGGGGACGCCGGCACATGAATAGCCAGCTACTGCGCCTGGAGGACTGAGAGGCGGACAAGTAGCAGGACAGCCTTGTCCACAGTAAGTATAACCTGCCGTATGGCACAATGCGCCGGAGCTGCCATCTTGACAATTCTGAGTACAAGAAATACACGAGCCTGTGGGTGAAGTACAGATCACGTGAGCGGTGGGGGGCAAGCTTAGGGCAGTGGTGGTGCAATTTGCGGCACAATCATTGGTGGAATAACCATTCGGGCCGGTAAAATTAGCGGTACTGCACGTCGCGCCGCCATTAATTGGCAACGCACAATTCTCCGTTTCAGGGGTACAGACGCCACCCACACCACCCACACAGGTTTGGACGTTACCGATGCTGCTGGGACAATTTGCAGCACAGTCATTTGCGACATAGCCATGCGTCCCTGTATAGGCTGTGGTGCTGCATGCCCTGGGACAGGTCTCTGTCTCAGCTGTACACACACCGCCTATGCATTGATGTGGGCTGCCAGCGGTGTTGCTACAATTCAAGTTAGAGTAACAACCATTGGCATCAGTATATGCAACAGTACTGCACTGAAAGATAGGAGTACAACCAACACATGCATTGGCGCTACACATTTTACCGTTGGTATTGCAAGTTTTTATAGGACAGTTCCCCGGACAGGCAGGATTAAGGCCAAGAGGCTGGTAGGGATAAGGTGTAGCATTGCAGCCTAAAGGACAATTCTGCGCACATGGAGCACATACGCCTGATGCATTACAGTAATTAGCGCCTGCACAGTTACCGCAAGAACCGGCACAGCCGTTGCTTCCGCAATTTTTACCAACACAACTCGGAATACAAGTTACACAGGTACTGCTTTGGCAGACCTTGTTGGCCCCTGTACAATTTGCGGCACAAGTCCCGCCGCAAAGATCAGAAACAGTCATGGTAGAATCAACGCATTGGCTACTGCAATTCGAAATACATGTCTCACATTGGTAGTCTTGAGGGTTTGACCCGGCTATTGCCGCGCATCCATATCCGGTAGTACATAAACCGGTGCAATAACCGCCGCAACCATCAGGTTCTCCGCAAGCTGCAGAGGATGGACAAACAGGTGTACACGCGTAGTTACAGACTGACGGGGTGCAGTTCGTGCTGAATGTTATGCCATTACAAGAGCAGGTCCCGGAACCTGAAAGGCTAGTGGCTACACAGCGGACGGAATTAGGAGTATTCCCGGAAAAACATGAATAAGTATAATACTGATCAACAACATTTAAGTGCAGAGAATTATTAATATGATTAAGATCTCCGCAGGTGATATTGTTCCCCGTATTTGTATTGATGCAATAATTACTATTAGTAAAATAATAATTCTGTTGTGCGGCCAGGATGATCTTTATATTATTCCCGGCGGCTTGTTGGGCGCCCTGCTGTACACAGCTAGTATACGAGGGAACAGCGACGGCGGTTATGACCCCTAAAACGATAACAGCTACTGTTATTTCTATTAGAGAAAATCCTTTTTTGTCATGCGTAATATGCATTTTAAGAATTTTTATTTTCGTGTTTAATATAATATTCGACCAGCACATTAATACGCTTTAATAAGTCCTTGGTGAGGGTGTCGTTAGGGCGGCTGCTGATTGCTCTTTGGGAATGTCCGGCGATGATTTCATCCAACTCTCTGATGATCCGCCCAAAGGCGCCGATCATATTGTGTGAAATGATAAAAGCGGCTAATAAAGACAATAAAAAGAACACACACATTAAGAAGACGATTATTTCGGAAAATTGATTGATGGAAGTCTCGGAGTGTAAGAATGAAGTATGGAATACAGCTAATGAAAAAGCGGGATTCCCTATAAAAACAATACTGATAAATGACAGAAATATCAATGCGGAGGGAAGGAATGTAAGGATGATCATTTCTTTTTGGTATTTGTTAGCTGTAACGAGGATTTTTCTTGGTCTTTTCGTTGAGCTGTTTTGGGGCATGCATTCCTCCATGGAAAGAATTAATTTTACTTTGTTGGCGGCGCAATGTAAAATCCCAACACTACATTTCGTTTAAAAGTATATCATATATAATATCTCTTTTAAAAAAATTAACTAGGAAAAAATTGCCTTGATAAAGAATAATTTCTGCAAGCGTATTGAAAAATATATTTTCTGGCTGATCGTCGCAGCTCTTGCTTTTAAGCTTGTTTTATTCCTTTATATTGTATTTGTCGATCCGGCATCGATCATGCAGGTCGATTCTTCCGGCTATCTTTCAGATGCGAAGGCTTGGATGCAGTACTTTGGTGTGCCTTCCGAAGGCCTTAGGCACAGTATTTACCGGACCCCCGGCTATTCGTTATTTCTTGCTATATTTCATTTTGGGTTGAACCTGCCGTTATTGGGCATCATTTTTTTACAGATCGTTTTGAACGTTCTTACTGCTTTTGTTGTCTTTAAGACTGTTTCGTCGGCGGATCGGCAGACCGGGTTATTAAGTGCTGCTATTGTTTTGCTGGACCTTCCCATGACGATTTTCTCAACGATGATTTTAACCGAATCTTTGCATGTGTTTGTCCTTTCACTTTTTCTTTATGCTTTTGTGAAATATATTGATAATCGGCGACTTTGTTGGCTGGCAAGTGCTGCGGTTTTATTGGGGGGTGCTGTTTATATACGCCCGGTTGGTTATTTTCTGGGGTTTGCTCTTGCGGCCTTTGTTTTGTATTTGTGGGGCACAAAGAAAATCCTTACCGGCATAATTCATGCGATGTTTGTCCTTATGCTTGTTTATGGTTTTTTGGGAATTTGGGAATATCATAATTTAAAAGTTCATAGGGAGTATGGAGAATTTACAATGAGCACCATCAGCCGTTCGACAATTCGTCTTGACGGTATTATAGGCCGCTATGCCAGGGAAACCGATCCTCGGTTAAGAGCTATGCCGCCGGTCTTATATTATGTTCACTCTGTCGGACGTAATTTTCTGAATTTAATGACCGATCCTGGAAATATGAAATGCTATCACTCGAAGGCCTTGAGAAATTTTGGGGCGGTTTTCGGGTATGCTTTTGTGATTTTTTGGTGGACGGGTTTGATCTTTGGGATGAGGCAATGCAGGTTTGATGTCATCAGACAGTTTTTTTTCATGGTCTTGTTGTATTTCATTGCTATTTCCCTTGTTTCTACGGGGTGGCATGTGACGCCTCGATTCCGCATCCCCATGGTACCTGCTATTGCGGTCCTGTGTGCCCAAGGATGGATGGCCTTACTTTATGGGAAAACAAAGCGATTGTTGACAGATCCTAAAGCACAATCTAGATTAATACCATGAAGAAAATATTGTGTACGGCAGTTATGTTCTTTTTTTCTCTAACGGCTTCATGGGGAGCGTCCCAGCAATGGGAGTCCCGTGATGGTTCCTATTTTTTGACCAAAGATACAAAAGAGAGTTTTAGTGCTGCGGGGGCAGGGGCCAATAAGTTTCCCAGCAAATACCTGAAATATGACGGGGTTGATTTTTTAGTAAAAGGGGCGAATGGTTGGCAGGATTATGGAAGGCTTAACCTTGGGAACAATAACATGTTTTCCGTTCCCTTACGTTCCGGCATGAAGGTTAATGAGATCCATTTTTTAGCTTCGGGGAATTTCGGGAACAGCTATGAGCATGATGTTTTGCTGCGCATGTACGGAGAGAATTATTATTATTCAGTTTTGACCGTGACCTTTGCTTACCAAGACGGAGGGTATAGAATTCTTTCAGCGCCGGTGTTTTGGGATTGGTTCCATCTGCCTTCGATCGGCTGGCATAAAGATGGTGTCACAGCAAAGGTCGTCGGTGTTAATCCCGTGCGCAAGGACTGTACCCTGTATCATATCAGCGTTGTGAATCCCCGGCCAACGCAACCGATCAAGAATATTTTGGTTTCAGACAGCTGGCTGAGTGACCGGCCGTTTTCAGATGTCTTTGCATTGACAATTCGATCTTCAGATACGATGCCGGCCATGCCCCGAAAGGATGAGTCATGAAGCATGCTATTTTATTGATTTCTTGCAGGGACCAAAAAGGTGTCACTGCCACCGTTACTAATTTTATATTTCAAAATCAAGGGAATATCGTTCACGCTGACCAGCATATTGATGAACAAAGCAATACGTTCTTTATGCGCATCGAATGGTCATTGGATGGGTTTAAATTAAAACGTGAAGATATCCCCCCAGCGCTTGGTGCAATTGCCCGAATGTTTAATATGGTTTGGCAGCTTTCTTTTTCAGATCAAAAAACACGGGTTGCTATCTTCATCAGTAAACATCTGCATTGCTTGTACGATCTTTTATACCGTCATAAAACGGGTCAGCTTTTTTGCGACATTCCTCTTTTGCTGAGCAATCATCCTGATGCCAGTCAAGTGGCCGGAGATTTTGGTATCAAGTTCGTCGAGTTTGCCGTTGACTCACATAATAAAATTGAGCAGGAGCAAAAGCAGATGGAGCTTCTGAAGAATGAAGGGATAGATCTTGTTGTTTTGGCCAGGTATCATCAGATCCTGACTAAACAATTTGTTGATGCTTTCCCATTGCAGATCATTAATATCCATCATTCTTTTTTACCGGCGTTTGCCGGCAGTAATCCTTATTTGCAGGCCTATCAAAAAGGAGTGAAGGTTATCGGGGCTACCAGCCATTACGTGACCGAAGGTCTAGACGAAGGGCCTATCATTGTGCAGGATACGACGGGCGTCTCTCATCGCGATTCCCTCGAGGATATTAAGAGAAAAGGGGAAGATTTGGAAAAGCTCGTTTTAAGCCGCGCCGTGCGCTGGCATTTGGAGAGAAAAATCCTTTGTTACGGCAACAAAACAGTTGTTTTTGATTAAAACCAGGAGGGACGCATGAAAGATTTTAATAAGGTTATGATTATTTCAGGGATCGCTTTCGGGTGTATGCTGGTATCAGTTTCTGCTTATGCCGGCTTCAGGCAAATCAAAGCATATAAAGAAGCTTTCCCGGATTCTAAGCCTAAGTGCATCGATTGTCATGTGAGTGAACTTCCTAAAAAAGATGACGGGCAGCATGATCTTAATGATTACGGTAAAGTTGTTGTGAAAACGGCAGCAGGTGAAATTCCTAAGGCAGACACATATAAAACGGTTGGGAAAATAGAAGATTTCAAGAAATAGGTATCTATGTGTTACCGCTGACAGTAGTTCATAATATAATTGCATAACGACGGGAAAGTAGTTAATATATTAAAACTATGATAACGCTACAAGAGAAGTATAATCAAATTTTATCTGCAGCTTCAAAGCAAAAAAAGACAAGCTGGGGCAAGGCCCCCCAAGCCGATGACGCCACCCTCAGTAGTGATATCGTCAATTTGATTTTATCAGAAGCTATTTTAAGCCGGGCCAGTGATATTCATATTGAGCCACAGAAAGAATTTATCCGCATTCGTTATCGTATTGATGGGAAGTTATACATTGTGTTGGATATTGTTGAAAACGCTGAAATGCATCTGATTGCCCGTCTAAAAGTATTGGCTAATATACCGACCGATACCGTCAGCAGCAGAAAAGCATGGGACAGCCGTTTTTCCATGGAGATACTTAAGCAACAATATGATTTTCGTGTAGCCACCTTCCCTACCTTGATGGGGGATAAGATCGCCATTCGTGTTTTAAATAAGAATTCAGAATCAGTTGATTTAAAGAAAATCGGTTTACGTCAGCAGCCTTTATCAGTTCTTGAACAGATCATACAAAGAAAAAGCGGTCTTTTAATAGTCAGCGGGCCAACAGGCGGCGGCAAAACGACCACACTTTATTCCATTCTTAAGCGTCTGCATTCACCGGATATTAATATTGTGACCTTGGAAAATCCGGTCGAGTATCAAATTGATGGTATTAATCAATGTGATATTAATAAGAAAGTCAGTGAGGACTTTGCTTCCGCTTTAAAAGCGACCTTACGGCAGGACCCGGATGTTATTCTCATAGGTGAGATCCGTGATTTTGAAAGCGCAGAGATCGCTCTTAGGGCCTCCATTACCGGGCATTTTGTCATGACCAGTATCCATGCTAACAGCGCAATAGGTGTGGTTGCCCGTCTAATCAATATGGGTTTAGAGCGCCATATGATCGCCTATTCGTTGGTGGGGGCCATATCCCAGCATTTAGTGCCGCGGATCTGTGACGGGTGCCGTGTTTCTTATAAGATAGATCCCATCGGGCTTAACAAGATATGTGTTCAATGCGGACTTGATCCAAAATTATTTATCAATGCGGCCCCTGTAACGGACGGTGAGGGTATTCAATATGAGTCAGAAAATTTAAAATCCGTGGGGGCTGTTTTTTATAAAGGAGCCGGATGCGATGCCTGCAAAGGGACGGGTTATCGGGGAATGATAGGGGTTTTTGAAGTTGTTAAATTCACGGAAGATTTGCGGGAGGCTATTGTCAACAATGTTTCCGTCTCCGAAATTGAGAACATGGCTATGGCGAAAGGTTTTGAACCCATGGCCGTAGATGCCATGCAAAAAGTCAAGAGCGGCCTTATCCATTTTGATGATATTTATCATATCCTGTTGGAAAAAAGCCGGTAAAAACTAAGTAATTCTACGTATTTTGTTGCGTATTCTACGTATTTGAAGTCTCCTTCTTGTTTACTATAATAATTTTATGAGTGCAAGCGCTGATTCCTACAGTTCGTATATCATTTCCCAAGTTAAGTCTCTGAAAAAAAGATCGCCGAATGACAAACGTTCAGGCAATCCATTTGTAACCATTTCCCGACAGGCCGGGGCCTACGGCATCACCGTATCCAAGGACCTGTGTGAATATTTACAAAAAAATGAGAGGCGGACAAGGTGTGTCTGGACAGTATTTGATAAAGAGCTGATTGAAAAAGTAATTCAAGAACATGATTTGCCTGAAACAGTGCTTCCATATTTGTCAGAAGATACGGTTTCTGAAATCCAGGACATGATAGAAGAGATCATAGGTTTGCATCCTTCCCATGATGCCTTGGTCCAAAAAACAGGTGAGACGATCCTTCATTTGGCTCAATTAGGTTATGTCATCCTGGTAGGCAGGGCGTCGAATATTATTACGGCTAAAATGCCCGGCGGGGTTAATATCCGGTTAGTCAGCCCCATGGAAAAGCGCCTGGAGCATGTTCAAGATTATTATAAGTTAACATTAAAAGAAGCTAAGGAGTTCATTGCGACAGGGGACCGTAGCCGAAAGAATTATGTTAAGAAATATTATAATAAAGACATTGAGGACCCTCTTCTTTATGACATGACTATCAATGTGGATAGTCTTGATCGTCCTGAAATCATCCGCATTATCGGAGACTTGGTCCTTAACCGTTTCGCCAAGCATTAAATCGCCGTGTCCACCATTTCTGCTATGGTTGTTTTTTCTTCCCTAATGTTCTGACCGCCTAAAAAGGCAAAGAATAATGTGCCTAGACTGGTGGCAGCGAATAATCCAACACATGCCGGCCAGCCGCCTTTTATCCAGAACCATGCTGCGGACATTGTGCCGACACTCCCTCCGGCGTAATAAAACGTAACATATAATCCTGCTGCTGCCGATTTTGCCTGTCTTGTGACCTGGCCTGTCAGTATGGTGGCGGAAGATTGTGAAACAAAAATACCGGAAGAAAACAGGGCAAGGCCTGTAATGATCAGCGCTAAGGAGGAGCTTAACGTTAGCAGCAGTCCTATTAGAGTAATGCCTACAGAAAGCAAGGTCATGCGGCGAAAACTGTAGCGGTCGTTAAACAGGCCGGCCAGGGGTGTTATGATACAGCCGAGCAAATAGACGAAGAAAATGCTTCCTAATGCAGCGGGTGTGAGATTAAAGGGGGGGCGGGCCAGATGAAAGTTCGTATAGGTAAAGGCGGCCACGAGTGAAAAAAGGATGGTAAATCCCATACCGCATACGGCCAGGAGGCGTGGATTCTTCAGATGCTTCCATGTATCGGCGAGAGAGTCCCGGAAATGTTTGGTTGGTACGAAATTGACAGCCAGGGGCAGCCATTGACGTACTGCCAGGGCGCCGAGCAGGTTCAGGAGGCCGAGAGTTATAAATACTACGCGCCAATTGAAATGGGTGGCGATTAAGCCTGACAGAAATCTTCCCCAAAATCCGCCAAACACCGTACCGCTGACATAGGCGGACATGACAAAGCCCACCTGTCCGGGGAATTCTTCGTTGATATAAGCAATAATGACAGCGATGACGCCGGGCACGCATATCCCTTGCATAAAGCGCCAGAAAATCAATGCATATAGATCAGGAGAGCTGGCAGCGAGCAAGGTTGTGATGGCCATACCGAAAAGTGCCGGCACGATGAGTTTTTTGCGGCCGATCGTTTCCGCAAATAAGCCGACAAATGGCGCCAAGATAGCAACTGCAAGGGTGACTGCACTGACGGTGAGGCTGACCTCGAATTCAGAGGCATGGAAGACCTTCTGGAAGTAAGGCAGCAGCGGCTGGGTGCAATAGACGTTTAAAAACGTACAAGCACCGGCGACCGTCACGGCAAATACAGCCAGGTTAAAGCCTTTGTTTTCTTCCATAGATTTAATCCTCCCGTCTTTGGGCTAAAATTGCAAGAACATTTTAGGGCCGATAAAAAAGTGTTTACAATGATGAAATTAGATGTATGATGTACTTTAATAAGTAAACGTTCACTTACTATATATCGGATAATGGCAAAATCAAAAAATAGTTCACAAATAACTGACAGGCAGCAAACAATTGTTGATGCGGCTAAGAAGATCATCATTGCGAAGGGGTTTGAAAGCTTAACGATCCGTGCGATAGCCCGGGAAATATCAGTTACCGATGGCGCTCTTTACAGGCATTTTAAAAGTAAACATGAGATCATCAGTCTTTTAATAGATGATGTCGAAAGTTCTCTTTTGTCTGTTATTGAAAGGCAGGCATATTCTCTGGGAGACCCTATAGGGAAATTGAAGAAAATATTTTATTCGCACATATCCAATGCCGAACAAAGAAGAGGCATGACCTTAATTGTTATTAATGAAAGCTTCATGATCAGGGACAGGAAGCTCAAGAAAAAAATGCTCAAAGTAATGTCCCGTTATCAGGAAATCTTAAAAGTAGTTTTGAGAGAAGGGATCAAGCTTGAAAAAATCAATGAAAATATAGATCTCGATGCTGCAGGGATTACTTTTTTTGGAATGGTACAGGCCGCTGTAACGTTTTGGGCGTTAAGCGATTTTAGTTATAATTTAAGAGGCCGTACACTTGACCGGATGTTTGACCAGTATATTAGAGGCCTGTGAAGTAATAAGAATCCCGCTGTAATTTTTCCCTAGATTTTCTGCCATACCATTCTGGAATTTTTTTAAAAAGTTTATATTTTGGAAGGAGGTACAAAACAATGGAAAATCCTATTCCCAATGTTACAAAAGGACAAAAGAAGCAAAAGAGTAAGGTTTCAGTAAAAGCGGTGCAAAATCCGCAGTCTAATCCACAGGCTGTGTGTGGTACAGCGGCACAGGCTCAGGGTCAACAAGCCCAGCAATGTAAGCCTCAAGCAGCATAGTGTAGGTCATCTGTAAAGTATTATTCAGGAAGGAGTAGTTGAAATGGAAAATAATGTGATCCAACAAAAACAGCCTGTACGCTCTTCTGCTTTAGGACAATGTCCTCCAAGCTCTAAAGCAACAGCTCAAGAGGGGAAATTGGTGAAATTTGTTTTTTCTGCGATTCGGGCTAACAGCATTAGCGTGGTAGGGACTTTCAATAACTGGACTCCGGGAGCATTTACCCTTAAAAAGGATCTGGTAGGTGTTTGGAGGGGGGCTTTGCATCTAAAGCCAGGCATTTATCAATACCGTTATTATGTTGATGGCAGGTGGGTCAGCGATCCGACGGCTAATAACACGGCACCTAATGAGTTTGGCACCAAGAACACAGTTTTGGAAGTGAAGTAGCCATTCAAAAAGCAGCAGTAGAGACGACCTGTTGGGTTATCTCTGCTGCTGTCCTTTTATTATTACCCCAAATCAATATTTCTGTAGTATAGTGCTTTAGAAACTCCCCCACTACTCCTACGACAACGATTTATACGTGTTACTACGTATTTTGTTAGGTGTATTTTCTTATATACTTACGATAGTCTTTCAATATATATTGATACGCGAGTGATGATTAGGTTGATATGTAATACTTGAGTTATTAAATCTGAAAGGGTTGGGAAGGGACTATGAATAACAAAGAAGGGGTTTTAAGAAAATATTCTTGGCTTTTAGTCTTAGCCGTAGTTTTATTGAGTGCCTCTCAGGCATTTGCCGGTGAGGCCGATTTGAAGGTTCCTGATCTATCCACGGTGCCTTTACTTTTCAATCTTAATGGACGCTTGGTCCTTATGATGGGGATCATTGTTTGTTTCTTTGGCGCATTCTTTGGGATCTTTCAATATGGGCAGATCAAGAAAATGCCTGTGCACAAAAGCATGAAAGATATATCCGAACTTATTTATGTAACTTGTAAAGCGTATTTGATCCAACAGGGTAAATTCCTTCTTATCCTTGAGGTCTTGATCGGTACGGTCATGGTTGCCTATTTTGGATGGTTACGCCATTTTGATGCCGGCAGAGTCACGCTTATTTTGATTTGCAGTTTAATTGGTATTGCCGGAAGTTACGGGGTGGCCTGGTTTGGTATGCGCATCAACACCCTGGCCAATTCCAGATCAGCCTTTGCCAGTCTTCAAGGTAATCCTTTTCCAGTATATAGTATCCCCTTGCAAGCCGGGATGAGCATCGGGATGCTTCTCATCAGTATTGAGCTTTTTGTCATGTTATGTATTCTTCTGTTTATTAGTCCTGATTATGCGGGACCATGTTTTATCGGATTTGCTATTGGAGAATCACTAGGAGCTTCTGTATTAAGAATAGCAGGCGGGATCTTTACCAAGATCGCTGATATTGGTTCTGATCTGATGAAAATTGTTTTAAATATCAAGGAAGATGATGCCCGTAATCCCGGTGTTATTGCGGACTGTGTCGGGGATAATGCAGGGGATTCGGTGGGACCTACCGCCGATGGTTTTGAAACCTACGGTGTAACAGGGGTTGCTCTGATTTCTTTCATTCTCTTGGGAGTTAAAGATCCGTTTAATCAGGCACAGCTCCTAGTGTGGATTTTTTCTATGCGTTTGATCATGGTTATCGCTAGCGGTGTTTCTTATGAAATAAATAATTTTATTGCCAAGAGAAGATACGCTCATGTGACCAAGATGAATTTTGAGGATCCTCTAACATCCTTAGTATGGATCACATCCATCATGTCAGTGGCTATGACCTATGCGGCTTCCTATGTTTTGATACCGAACCTAGGAGATGGAACATTTTGGTGGAAGCTGGCAACCATTATAACCTGTGGAACTATGGCAGGAGCCGTGATTCCTGAATTAGTCAAAAGATTCACTTCAATGGATTCTCCTTATGTTAAGAATATCTATCAATGTTCCAAAAAAGGCGGATCATCTCTTAATATTTTATCTGGCCTTGTCGCCGGTAATTTTAGCGCTTATTGGATCGGGATGGTCATTGTGGTGCTGATGGGCATGGCTTATTTCGTCAGTTTAATGGGCATGAGTCAACTAATGCTGGCGCCCGCCATTTTTGCTTTTGGGCTGGTAGCATTCGGGTTTTTAGGAATGGGGCCTGTAACTATTGCGGTTGATTCCTATGGTCCTGTTTCTGATAATGCCCAATCCATCTATGAGCTTTCGCTCATTGAGACTATTCCTAATATAAAGGAAGAGATCAAGAGAGATTTTGGGTTTACGCCAAATTTTGAGACGGCCAAGGACCATCTGGAAGCCAATGACGGGGCAGGTAATACCTTCAAGGCATCATCAAAACCGGTTCTTATCGGAACGGCTGTGGTTGGGGCAACAACCATGATCTTCTCTATCATCATGATCTTGACCCATGGTTTGACTAGAGATATTGAGAACCTTTCACTGTTATATCCTCCATTTTTATTAGGGCTTTTAAGCGGGGGAGCGATGATCTATTGGTTTACCGGAGCGTCCATCCAGGCGGTAACAACAGGGGCCTATCATGCGGTCCAATACATCAAGGAACATATTAAATTAGAGGGGGCAGACAGAGCTTCAACAACCGATAGCACCAGGGTTGTTGAAATTTGTACGATATTTGCCCAAAAAGGGATGATCAATCTTTTTCTGACCATCTTTTTTACAACCTTGGCCTTTGCCTGTTTGGATCCGTTTTATTTCATCGGATACCTTATTTCAATTGCATTTTTCGGGCTTTATCAAGCCATTTTCATGGCTAATGCCGGCGGCGCTTGGGACAATGCCAAGAAACTCGTCGAGGTTGTTTATAAAGAAAAAGGAACAGAAGTCCATGCGGCAACGGTTGTTGGGGACACTGTAGGCGATCCATTTAAAGACACTTCTTCAGTGGCGCTCAATCCAACGATTAAATTCACGACGTTGTTTGGTCTGTTGGCGATCGAAATTGCTATTGGATTAAGTCGTGGATTAGATACGGTCCTGGCGATTATCTTTTTTGCCATTGCCGTGTTCTTCTTGCTACGGTCGTTCTATGATATGCGCATAGCTGCAGATAAATAATTAAAAGAGAATCAAAAATAGGGACAGACACTATTTATTCAAAATAAATAGTGTCTGTCCCTATTTATTTACTGTCCTATTTTTTATAGAAAATAAGTGTATAATATTAGACTTATGTCATTACGATTCCCTAAAAGTCTTCAAAGTCGGTTAATGAATGGGTCTCTCAAATTCTTAGAGGGGGCCATGGGGATCATTCCCAGAAAATTGATCGATCTTTTCATAGAAGGCATATTCCCGATAGTTTATTTAACAACAAAGGGAATCAATCAGATTTGTTATAGAAATTTTCAATTGGTCTATGGGGAAACAAAAGACCAGAAGAAATATGAATTAATGACCAAAAGGTACATTAAGTCCATTGGCTATGCCATGATGGATCTTCTTTACTATGTTGACCGTCCAAAGGATTTATCCAAGATCACTCTGGTTGAAAATGAAGACAGTTTAAAGGAAGCGCTTAAGTTAGGCAGGGGAGTTATTGCTGTATCCGCTCATTTCGGGAACTTCCCTTTAATGTTCGTTTCTTTGGTACAAAAAGGTTATAAGGTCAATGTGGTCATCCGTGGCATGCGGGATGAGAATTTTGGTAAATTTATGTTTCAGCAGTGTGATAAATGGGGCATTAAGATGATCCCGACTTCGCCGGGGAAACAATTTTTAAAAGAAAGCCTGGGGGCCTTAAAACGCAATGAGTTATTGTTCTTTCTGCTGGATGAAGTCGTCCCTCAACAGAATGGTGTTAAGGTGAATTTCTTTAATCGTGAGGTCATAAGGGCTGCAGGGCCGGTTTTATTCCTTGAAAGGACTTCTTCGCCTATTCTCCCGATGTTTATTGTGCAGGATGATAAAAAACATTTTAAGATCTTTATTGAGCGAGCTCTAGAAATTTATAAGGGAAGTGATGATCGAGAGAATTTGGAAAAAAATATCATTGGGTTAAATACTGTACTTGAACACTTTATCTCCCGACACCCTTTTCAATGGGGAGGCTGGTTTAATAAGAAAGGTTTTGGTAGTTAATAGAGGAGCAATCTTATGCCATTAATGAAAGCCATTCAAGTCAAGTCACCCGGGAGTGCCTTTGAATTGGTACAAAAGGAAATTCCCGTGCCTGCAGGAAATGAAGTTCTAATTAAGGTGGCAGCTTGCGGGGTTTGCCATGGAGATGCGCTTGTCAAAGAAGGGCATTTTCCCGGCATCAAATATCCCAGGATCCCCGGACATGAGGTGATGGGGACCGTTGTTCAATTAGGCGCCCGCGTTGAGGACTGGAAATTAGGACAACGGGTTGGGGTAGGTTGGCATGGAGGGCATTGTTTCAAGTGTAAGGCATGCCGTAAAGGAGAATTTAATGCCTGCGAGAATTCACTTATCACAGGTATTTCAACTGATGGAGGCTATGCCGATTTTATGGTAGCCCGTACAGAGGCTCTCGTGGGTATTCCTGACGGATTAAATTTTTACGAAGGGGCTCCGTTGCTCTGTGCTGGACGGACGACCTTTGGAGGGTTAAAATATAGTCAAGCCCGTGGCGGGGACCTTGTTGCTATACATGGTCTTGGGGGCTTGGGACATTTAGCTGTGCAATATGCCGTCAGGCTCGGCTTTAAGACGGTAGTTTTATCGCGGGGCACGGATAAGGAAAAGCTGGCCTTTGACCTAGGCGCGCATATTTATATTGATACAAATACCACGGATGCGGCCAAGGAATTGATGAGGATGGGAGGGGCTCGTGTTATTCTTTGTACAGCCCCTAACAGTAAAGCTATTTCTGAATTGGTGGCGGGATTAGGGCGGGATGGGGAATTGATCAATGTCGCCGGTGCCAGTGAACCGATGCAAATCCCGCCCATGCTTCTATTGGGTGGGCAGCGGTCTGTCAAGGGCTGGGTCGGCGGGGAAATCGAAGAGACTATTAATTTCAGTACTCTTTTTAAAGTAAAACCGATGGTCGAGACTTTCCCGCTTGACCGCGCAATTGAAGCTTATGATAAAATGATGACATCAAAAGTGCATTTCAGATCTGTTTTAAAGATAGGAGAAATAGGATGAGAATTGAAAATGGCATCAAACTTTACGAGAAGCTTTCGGACATAGTTGATCCGGCCCATTCCTGCCTTGTTGTTTGGGATGTGCAAAACGGTTTGGTTGATAAAATATTCAATAAAGAAGAATTTATGACCAGGACCGGTAATCTTATCGGAAAATTAAGAAATAAGATGCCTATTGTCTATACGTTAATCACCCCATTGCCCAAAGAATTTAATTCTTCGTGGAGATGCTATTCGATGATGAGAATGTTCAATGTTAAGAGCCTCGATCAAATGCCTTCATTTATGGCTGTTGGTTCTAAAGAGCGGGAAATACCTGAGAGCCTCAAGCCCCATCAAACAGATGTTGTCCTTGAAAAACCTGCCGCGAGTATTTTTGTCGGGACAAATTTTGAAAATTTGATGCGCAATCGTGGTATTAGCACCCTGATATTTACCGGTATAGCTACTGAGATCGGTATTGAATCTTCAGCAAGGGACGCCTCCAATAGAGGTTTTTTTCCAGTGGTGGTTTCTGATTGCGTTTCATCGAGGGATCAAGAAGCCCATGAAAGATCGTTGAAAAATTTGAATAAAATTGTTATTGTAGAAAATTCAGCGGATATTTTAAATTGTATTAAATAGTATAAGGAGGGATCTTATGCCAAATATTAAAGCTTATGGAGTTCAGAATGCCGCCCAAGCTTTAGGGCCTTTACAAATAGACCGTCGAGAAACAGGTGCCCATGATGTGGCCATTGACATTGCTTATTGCGGTGTTTGCCATTCGGACATTCATCAAGCCCGTAATGAATGGGGCAACTCTATTTATCCCATGGTCCCGGGGCATGAAATTGTAGGTCTAGTTGCCAAGGTGGGTTCAGGGGTGAAGGGATTTAAGGTCGGGGACAAGGTTGGTGTTGGTTGTTTGGTCGATTCCTGCCGCGAGTGTCCTGATTGTAAGGACCATTTAGAGCAGTTTTGTCAAAGACCTGTTTTTACTTACAATTCCATGGAAAAAGATAATAAAACCATAGCCAATGGCGGTTATTCGACCAGTATCGTTGTCCATCAGGATTTTGTTCTTCGTATCCCTGATAATCTTCCTCTTGATAAGGCAGCACCATTGTTGTGTGCAGGGATCACCACATATTCGCCATTGCGTCATTGGAAGGCGGGTCCCGGAAAACGGGTGGCTGTTATTGGTCTAGGCGGATTAGGCCATATGGCTGTTAAGATCGCCCATGCCATGAAGGCAGAGGTTACGGTCTTAAGCAGGACCTTGGATAAAAAGGATGATGCTATACGTTTGGGCGCTGATCATGTGTACGCCACTAATGATCCTAAGACATTTGAGAAGCTTCCTCGTTATTTCGATCTGATCATTAACACTGTATCTGTCAAATTGGATTGGGGAGCTTATTTGGGATTGCTCAAGCGGGATGGCAGCATGGTGCTTTTGGGGGTTCCCAGCGATGCACCCCAGCTTCATGCTTTCCCATTGATCATGGCTCGTCGTAGTCTGGCAGGTTCCCTGATCGGCGGCATTAAAGAAACTCAGGAGATGCTTGATTTCTGTGGTAAGCATAATATCACATCGGATATAGAATTAATTCCTATGGCCAAGATCAATGAAGCTTATGAACGTATCATCAAGGCAGATGTGAAGTATCGTTTCGTTATTGATATCAAAACATTAAAATGAGTGATCTTAGAAGAAAATTTATTTTTCAGTTCTTACTTTTTATATTTATCAGCGTCTCTGTGCCCTTGTGTTATCAGCCCCAACTTGCGGCTTGGGAATTAACAGCTGTCAGAGCCGGGAATTTTGCTCCCGGCCAACTAGAGGCGCATTATTTAAAGCACGGGGATCAGTTTGGAGATATAACTAAAGAGCAGTATTTGCAGCGAGCCCGGGCTCTTTTAGATTCTCCTGTTGGGAGAGATGTTTTAGAGAAAATCAGGTTTAACGGTGACATTGAACATTTCAGGGTGAGTACCGAAGAATTTGCAGTGATGACTAAGAGAGGCCGGATCCGCACATACTATAAGACAAACTACGGGTATTGGATTGAACATTAATGGAGTTTAAAAATCATATGATCGGAAAAATTTTATTTTTATTCTTATTTTTAAGCATTTCTGCATTTGCTCAAGATGAGGATGTCCAGTCAGCAGTAGATTACAAGGTCAATAAGATGCAGAAAGTATTAAATTTGACGGACACTCAAGCAGATGCTATAAGACCGATCGTTAAAGATTATTTGCTCAAACGGGGAGCCCTCTTAGAGGAAATAGCTGGACAGGGCATTGTTGACCATACCTCTGTAAAAAGCACCTTGAAGGCTTTAAAAGAGCTGGAGTATCAAAAATTAAGCAAGGTATTAAGCGAAGATCAGATGAAGAAATGGGTCGATAAGGAGAACTTAATGGCAACGCTTAATCCGGATAGTGTTGAAAGTTCAGTGGATGATGGGGTGGGTTTAACGGCAAATGGGGCAAATTTTAAATTTTGATTAATAGGTATAATAACGAAAAATTTCTCTGTTTTTAGCTATTATTGTGCTATAGTATCCCCCTGTTTATAAGTGTTTCCTTAGGACAGCAAAGGACTTAGGGTAAGGAATTAGAATTTTATAATTCTCGTTTAATCCTTTTTTAATTGAAATTCTATTAAAATTATAATATTAATTAGGTAAGGTTCTTTTATAATGAATAAGAGGCGAGTGGTTGTTACCGGTCTTGGCGTAGTAGCTTGTAACGGTATCGGTAGGGATAATTTTTGGCAGGCCAATAAGCAGGGGCGCTCAGGAATAGGTAAGATCACCCGTTTTGATGCCGAAGCTTTTGAAACGCGCATAGCTGGTGAGATCAGTGATTTTGATCCTTCCCAATTTATGCCGGCAGAGCTTGTCAAGAAGGTTGACAGGTTTGTACATTTTGGTTTGGCCTGCTCTGAGATGGCCTTGCAGGACAGCCAGTTAAACTTAGATGCCCAGGATAAGTATAGGATGGGTGTTATCATTGGTTCCGGTGTAGGAGGAATGCTCTTTCATGAAGAGCAAATGGTGGCGGTTCTTGAGAAAGGTGTCAATCGCATTAACCCTACCTCAGTGCCGAAGATCACTCCTAACGCGGTATCCAGCCACATAGCTATTCGTTATGGCCTTATGGGGCCGAATATGGTCATCTCGACGGCCTGTGCTTCTGCGAGTCATGCCGTTGGTGAAGCTTTTCGAAAAATTCAGTGGGGTGACATGGATATATGTGTCACCGGAGGGGTTGAAGCCCCTCTGACACGTTTAAATTTTGGAGCGTATTGCGCATTAAGAGTAGTATCCAAAAAAAATGATTTTCCTCAAGCCGCTTCGCGTCCTTTTGATTTACAACGTGACGGTTTTGTTTTAAGTGAAGGTGGCGGGGTTGTTATTTTGGAAGAGTTGAATCACGCGCTTGCAAGGAACGCACCGATTTATGCTGAAGTGACCGGGTATGCCAGTAATTCAGGGGCCAAGCATATGGTCATGCCCGATCTGACCGGGGACGATGCGGCCCGGGTCATGATCGACGCCCTGAAGGATGCGAATATTGACAGAGCAAAGGTTGATTATATCAATGCTCATGCTACTTCAACGGTGCAAAATGACCGTGCGGAGACCAAGGCCATAAAAACAGTGTTTGGCCAAGGGGCATATAAGATCCCGATCTCTTCGACAAAATCTATGATCGGCCATAGCCTGGGTGCTGCGGGGGGGATCGAAGCGGTTGTATGTGCTTTAGCTATTAAGGATAAATTCATTCCGCCGACGATCAATTATAAGGATCCCGACCCGGAATGTGATCTGGATTATGTGCCGCTTGAAGGACGTTCTGCCCAATTGAATACTGTATTATCAAATTCATTTGGGTTCGGCAATTGTAATGCCTGTATTGTTTTTTCAGGCTTTAATGGGGTATAATATTTATGACATATGCTGAAATTGAAGCAACGGTCAAAGAAGTTTTAGCCAAGCAATTAACCATGGACGTCACCAAGATCAATCTTGAGTCGCGTTTGGTTGAAGACTTGGGAGTTGACTCTTTTGGCTCAGTTGAAGTTGCTTTTGAATTGGAAGAAAGATTTAATATCAAGATCCCGGATGCGGCTCTTTATGAAGCCAAGACGGTGAAAAATATCGTTGATTATATCTCATCTCAGGTAGAAGGAAAATAAAACTATGGCTGTCGCATTTTCAGTTAATTTGAAGAACTTATTTAAATCTGCTCCCAAGCCGGATCTGCCTGACAATGGTTTTGAATTACCCGGGCAAAATGGCGAAGCTATTATCCTTATCCATGGCATGACGGGAACGCCTCATGAAATGAGATTTTTGGCCAATTATTTAAATCGTCAGGGTTATGCTGTGTATTGTCCGCGTTTAGCCAATCATGGAGCCCCTATCCAGATCTTACAGATGAGCAAATGGCAGGATTTTTATCAAACGGTACGTCAATCGTATCTTCAGATCCGTGGTCAGTATAAACATATTTATGCCGGCGGCCTTTCCATGGGGGCTTTGTTGGCTTTGCTTTTGGCTGATGAGTTTAAAAGTGAAATAGCCGGTGTCAGTTGCCTTTCGCCTACTTTATTTTATGATGGTTGGAATACGCCTTGGTATAGTTTTTTTCTGCCCTTGGCCTATAAAACGCCATTGAAATATTTCTTTTATTTTAAAGAAGAACCTCCCTATGGGATCAAGAATGAAGCCGTTCGCAGCCGGATACATGAATTCTATAAGAAGGCTGATCTACATAATATGGAATCAGTTCATCAATACGGGTATCCATTTTTCCCGTTGACGCTGTTGGATCAATTGCAAAAATTAGTCAAACATTTAAGCGGGCGCCTGGAAAGTATTTCTACTCCGGTCCAGCTTATCCAGGCCAAGCATGATGATATGAGCTCTGAGCGTAATTCCCAATTTATATATAATCGGGTACGTTCTGACCGTAAAGAATTGGTGCTTTTACATAACTCTTACCACATCATCACCGCTGATCAGGAACGTAATGTAGTGGCTATGCACATGCAGCGTTTCTTCTCCGGCCAACCCCAGGCTGTTTAAACTGACATGTTAGTCAACCGCCTCCATCAATTAGAATCAAAACTTCAGAACAAATCACCCATTGTCTTGTCTAATTGCCGTGTTTTTTTTGATTTCGATAACACCATGACAACCTCCGATGTGCTGGATGATGTGATCCGCCGTTTTTCCATCAATGATCAATGGATGATTTTGGAAAAAGCCTGGCATGAAGAAAAGATCGGGACCAAGGAGTGTCTGGAAGGACAGTTAAGGAATGTACGCGTTACTAAAAGTGCTTTGCATAAATTCCTTAAAAAGGTCGAGCTGGACCCTCATTTCCACCGTCTTTTGACCTTGCTTCTCCGTGAAGGTATCAAACCGGTTATTTTAAGTGATAATTTCACCTACATCATTGAGTGGATCCTGGCGTATCATGGTATTAAGGACCTGAAGGTTTACGGGAATTCGTTACGTTTTTATCGCGAACATATTATCCCTTCATTCCCTTACGATAACCCTTTTTGTCCTTCCTGCGCGCATTGCAAAAAGATCCATCTGACTAAAGACAAGACAGAGAATAAATTGATCGTTTACGTCGGGGATGGCCGTTCGGATATCTGTCCGTCGCGTGTCTCAGATATTGTTTTTGCCAAAGACAGGTTATTAAGTTTTATGACAAAAGAAGAATTGCCTTGTATCGCGTATAAAGATCTTGGCGATGTGCATCATTATTTTCAAGAAGTCTTGATCCATGGCCGCAAGAATAGTTAAAGAGGATATAATTCAAATGAATGACAAGCAGTTGTTTGAATTAGAGTCGAAATACTGTTCCTGGGGCGATACCGTCCATTATGCCAAGCAGTTGAATATTTTCCGGGAGGCGGATGGGATCTATTTGTATGATACCCAAGGCGTGGAATATCTGGATCTGCAGATGTGGTATTCTGCGGCCAACTTTGGCTACAAGAATAAACGCTTAAATGATGCCCTTAAAAAACAAATTGATAAGCTTCCGCAGTTAGCCTGCCAATATTTACACGAAGAAAAAATAAAATTAGCCGCTAAAATTTCCCAGGATGTTGAGAAAAAATTCGGTGTCAAAGGCCGGGTGCATTTTAATGTCGGGGGAGCGCAAGCCATTGAAGATGCCCTCAAGGTGGTGCGTAATCACACAGGCAAGATCCCTGTTTTTGCCTTTATGGGCGGGTATCACGGACGCACACTCGCGGCATCAGCCATTACCTCCAGTTACCGTTATCGCGAGCATTTTGGACATTTTTCCGATAGGGCTAATTTTGTTTCTTATCCCTATTGTTTTCGCTGCCCGGAGGGCAAGGTAAGGGCTACTTGTGAATTGGCCTGCCTTAAGAAATTTGAGAAATTATTCGAATCGGAATATTACTCGGTGGTTAATCCCAAGAATCATAACTGTGAATTTGGGGCCTTCTTTGTTGAGCCGCTTCAGGCGACCGGAGGTTATATTGTGCCGCCGTTTGAGTATTTTAAACAATTAAAGAAAACCCTGGATCAGAACCATGTGTTATTAGTCGCGGACGAGATACAGATGGGATTTTACCGTACCGGCAAATTATGGTCTATTGAGCATTTTGATGTAGTGCCGGATATCATCGTATTTGGTAAAGCCCTGACCAATGGTTTGAACCCTATTTCAGGGATATGGGCCAAAGAAGAACTTATTTCTCCGAAAGTATTTCCGCCGGGCATGACCCATTCAACATTTTCTTCCAATCCCTTAGGGACGGCTGCAGGCCTTGCGGTGATGGATCTTATGGAAGAATCAAATTTTGATGTTGATGTCCCCAAAAAAGGCGCATATTTCCTTAATAAACTTAAAAGTCTTAAGAAGAAGTATCCTTATATCGGTCAGGTGGATGGTTTGGGCCTGGCGTTGCGCATAGAAATATGCCAAAAAGACGGTTTTACACCTAATCGCGAGTTAACAGATACGATCATGAATATTGGCTTAAAAGGTGAACTTCAAGCCGGCGGTAAAAAGCGCGGGCTTGTACTTGATATCGGCGGATATTATAAGAATGTATTTACTTTAGCCCCTTCACTGTATATAACCGAAGAAGAAATTGATCTGGCAATCCTGCTTTTCGAAGAAGCCCTGCAAAAAGCATTAAAAACAACTGCTTAAAATATTCTCCATCTTCAGTCCCAAAACTGGTTTTTTGTGCCTAATATATGTTATATTTTAAGTATCCTAGATAAAGATACTATTTAAGCGCCTTTATTATATTTATATCTATTAAAATATTTTTGTAAGGGAAACAATGTTTAGACGGTTTATTGCCATACTGGTATGTATTGCTTTTATTACCAGTTACTACCAGCCTGCATATGCCCAAGGATTTAGTATTAATCAGCTTCCTGTGCCCGGGAGCATGATTAATACAACACCTGCCTATGTACCCCTGACCCTAAAAGGTTTGATTATCCATCCGGAGAATGCCTTAAAGTTTGATTTTTTAATGGATCCCGGCCGCAGCAACTTAAAAGGGAATGACCTTAAGGATGAAGCATTAAAAATAATGAAGTATTTTTTAACGGCCCTGACAATTCCAGAAGATGACCTATGGGTTAATCTTTCTCCTTATGAAAAAGACCGTATTATTCAATACGATCTCGGCCAGACCATGATGGGCCGGGATCTGTTAGCCCAAGATTATATTTTAAAACAATTGAGCTCCTCATTAATATATCCGGAAAAAACCCTGGGAAAAGAATTCTGGCGCCAAGTATATAGTAAAGCAGCCAAGGAATACGGCACCACTCAAATCCCTGTCAATACCTTCAACAAGGTTTGGATCGTTCCCTCAGAGGCGGTGGTATGGGAACACGAAGGCAGGGTCCTTATCGTCAAAAGCCGTCTCAAAGTAATGCTGGAAGAAGATTATTTGTCATTATCCAAACATCAAGTATCATCCAATACACATTCATTGGCATTAAATATTGTCCGCAACCTTGTCCTTCCTGTCTTGGAAAAAGAAGTCAATGAAGGTAAGGATTTCGCTCAGTTAAGGCAAATGTACCAAGCTATGATCCTGGCTACTTGGTATAAGAAGGCCCTTAAGACAGGTATTTTAAACAAAGTTTACGCAGACCAGAAAAAAACGAAAGGCATCGATGATATCAATAGAGGGGATGTTGAATCTATTTATCATCGATATTTGAAAGCCTTCAAAAAAGGAGCGTTTAATTATATCAAAGATGATATTGACCCGTCTACCGGACAGGCAGTGCCGAGGAAATATTTTTCAGGTGGGTTCAGTTTAAGCCGGGCAATGGTTGGTGGAAAGATCAGAACATTTGCGCTTACCTTAGCCATATGGGCAGGAAGTTTTTTGGCTTTATCGACTGTCCAGCAACGGGAAATAGAAGCACAGTCAACGGGGCCATCGATCGTGGTTAGGGTGCAGGAAGAGCAGGTTAAGATAGGCAAATCTGTCCCTTCCAAGGCAGTTCCCAGAACAAGAACTTCCAGTACAGGGCCTAAAGAATTTAAGAACATCCCCGTTGGGGAACTTACCGAGAAGATAAAGAATCTCGATTTCAAAGCGGTGGATCCTGATACTTTTTATGCTATGTTTGTCAGTATCAATGATAAGAATACGTTTGATTATTTGCAACGTTATTTGAGATTTCTGATCGACACTAATGGTAGGAGCAAACTCACGGGAAGATTATCAAGTGCATTCGTAAAAGGAGTAAAGTATTTGTATGACAATAAACTTACCGTTAAAGGACCGCCCATGTTTTGGTTGGCGCTTAGTAGTCATGCGAGGGGGATCAATCTTCCGGAGAAAGATAAGATTGGAGCGTGGGTATCAGAAGGTTTAAGAAGATCAGCAGCAGAGGTCTATTCAACAAGCCCAAATCAAGCCATGCTCAGCCATATATCTTTGTGGGCTACTTTAGCAGCTGTGGTGGTAGCTTATAAAACAACAAGATATCACTTCCTTAACTCTGAAATTGTATCAAACAGATTATATGATCTAAGAAACGGTAGCCTGGAAGAAAGGGCCTCGGCAGCTGAGTTTTTTTCAGTGAAGCCAAATCGTTATAAGAAATATGCGGATGTAATCTTTAGTTTATTGCCCGATGAGATAGGTCCGTCCTATTGGGAGGACATCAATGTCTTCCCAAGTCATATTCATGATATGGAATGTTATATAAGAATTACGTTGGCTTTAGAAAAATTAGGAGATATTAGGGGGCGACAATGGTTATTAGCTATGGCAAGGAATGAACTATTTAATAAACATTCACTTTTAGCGCTTCGCAAGGGGGTATTTAAAATAGACGCTGCTATGTATACTCCATTGACCCAAATAAGTCTTGCCCAACCGCAACATTGGGATAGGTTTAGTATACTGCTGCAAGTACTGCAGTTCCCTCAGAACCATAAGGCTTTAACGTTCATGGTAGCGGGGTTAGCATTATGTTTAATGTGGAGTACTATCAGTCTAAAATTTAGAATCAAAATGTATGTGGCTAAATCGAGTGATGAAGATCAAGGCGATCAAATAGGCGCTATGGATGAGATTATTGAATGCATGAGGCATTATGGTCGATCCGCGATGAGTGTGTTTAGTAATATCAAGATCGATCCAGAAACAAGGTTATTGATATTCCGAGAAGCCCTGAAGAAGAGTACATTTTACAGCGTACATCGATGGGCATTGGAGGGGATTGATGAATTATTGAAGAGTGATCCAAAGAGGAAATTGATGGTTCTCGAGGAAACCCTCAGGGATCCTTTTGTTTATGAGTTGTCTATGAAGGAGATCGATAAATTATTAAAGGACGATCCATATAAGAATGAGAAAAAATTATCGATACTGCTAAGGGTGTTTGAAGTAGAGAATTATGAAGGCCCTGTTTGTAGAACGGCTATCAAGGATTTACGTGCCTTGATGCCTGAAGAAGAAATAGTAGGGTTATTTCAAAAGGAATTTAAAGTTAAATATGATAATCTCCGGCCTTGGGTAAGGAATATGATAAGTGAAGAGGTGGCGTTTTATATTTTTGTCAATCAAGGATCTTTACAATATTCTATCCGACAAGGAAAGCAGTACTCTAGGACAAAGATTAACAGGTATAGCCGCAGGTACAGACAATATTATTTAGAGGATGTGCTTCTTACAGAAGAGTATGATCCGGTTAAAATAGAGACTAATTTTGACTCGGAATTTACTGAATTAGTCGTTCCTGGCAATCAAAGTTGGATCCCAGAAGCTACTAAACATATCTCTTTAGCGGAAATTGACCGATTTGTAAGTCAGGTAGATGGTCCGGATGATCGAATTGCTGTTGATGCAATGGATAATTTGGAGGCTATAGTAATTGGCCAAATAAGCAATAAGACAACGCGTTTGATAATAGAAGGAATGATCAGAAATAAATTGGTGAATATTATTAAAAAAGATAATGAGGGGATACGTCGTTCAACCGCTGAGCAGTTAATTATTGCGTTAGACAATGATAAAGAGGAGTTGTCTGCTGCCCGTCATTTAGGTGGTATTGCATTGAACGCCAAGATGATGGACTTGCAAATCAAGCGTGATGGCAATGCTGAGGCTTTATCTATGAGTCGGCAGTCCCTTGACATGATCGATATTCAGGGGTTTGTGCCGAGGATCATTAGTATACAATCTGTTGATCTATCTGCGCTGTTAGGCTTAGCTGATCGCCGTTAAAATGATCCCCAGCATGATAAGCAAGGTCCCGATCAATTTGGGAGTATTGATTCTTTCCTGCAAGAAGAAATGCGCGGCAATAAGGGCAAAGATGTATTGAATGCTTCCCAGTAAGTAGACATAATTTAACTCACCACTGCTCAAAGCCGCAAACCAAAAAAGCATCCCCACCAGCATTGAAGCCGCACCCATCCAAATGGTTGGATAGGACGATATGCTTTCTATCAATTGTATGATCCATGGCTTTTGGGCACTGCGTTCAATATTCAGACGATTAGCACTTTTTTTGAAGCAGACTTGCCCGATGGTTACCCAAAATTGAGCGATGATAACAAGGACGATGGCTTTATTCATGGTTTTGCCTCCGATGGCTGGCTTTGGGAGACAAAGTAAATACCAAGCATGATCAAAGCAAGCCCCATCCAACGCATGGGCAGAATATGTTCATGAAGGAAAAAGATCGCTGCGGCCGGTATCAAAATATAGCCGATACTTGCCAAAGGAAGAGCAACGCTCAGATCAATTTTTGAAAGGATTTTCATCCATAAAAAGAAATTGGAAAGGTAGATCATTAATCCAACCCAAAAGAAAAGGATATCGGGATTGGCAAAGTTAAATAGATGATGAAAATAGGAAGTGATATTGTTTATATCACTAAGTCCTAGACCTTTTTTCATTAAAAGCTGGGCGCTTGTGTCCAGAAGATCATTGAGCACAAGAAAAAGCAGTATTTTAAAAGGGATTTGGTTTATTTTAGTGATCTTTTCCATCGCTTAAGTTCCGGATCGAAATTCTCAAATTTAAGAAGAGCGCATAAACATTTTAATCCCGGGCGCAATATTTTATAACGTATTTTGACATAAAGATAAACCGGTACAAATTCAAATCCGAGCCTGCGTTTGGGTTCATAACCCGTGGTTCCCATTTCGTAGGTTTTGATGCCATGGGCCAGACACCAGTTTAAGACCTCTTTAAATTTAACAAAATACAGATGATATTCATGGGCAGGGGTGTAGTCAAAGCCTAGATAATAGTCCAGCAGAAGGCCGTCGGAGACCAGGCAAAATACAAAAGCGGTTAATTTTCCGTTGATCCTAAAGAGAAAGAATTTGGTCTCTTTGGGCATATTCTTTGAGATCAAACGGAAGAATTCTTTGGGCACGATCTCAAAGCCCATATCGTGTATTTCAACAGCCTGAAGGTATAGCTCGTAAACTTCGTCCAAAGTTTTTTCATCCAAGGCGGTTACCAGGCTTGAGTCGACCTTAACGGAGGATGCTTTTTTAAGCTTTCGTCTGAAATCATAGCGCGTAGCGCTGCTTAGAGTTTTTAGGTATTCTTCAAAATCAGAGAAATCCAGATCTAAGCGGGTCATGGGTAAACTGTCAATTTTCAGGTAACCGTTTTTGACGAGCGGATCAAGGAGCTTATCGTAGGATTCATCAAAATCTTTGAAGGCAATGATGGGAGCTCGTACCCTGCGTGCCAGCGCATCCATACGATGTTCAATGATCTCCATGACAGCAGAAGAGAATCCTGTTCCCATTTGTCCTTGGCCCATGGGAATGCCGCATACAAGGGCTTTGATGCTGAAGAGATCGGGAAATATTTTTTTTATCGCATTTGAAAATTGGCGCAAGGGGCCGTTCATGCTGGTATCCAGGGAATAGTTCACTGTAAAGCAGGGAGCGCAGCCGACGAGTTGATTATCTTTATAGATGAGTATGTAATAAAAAACAAATTGGTCAAAATTCGACTCATCGAGCGTTTTAAGGAAATAATAGTTCTCCGGGACATGGGGGAATATGCGTTTGAATTCATCGTTGGAGATGTCGGCGATCTTCCTGGTGATCCTTGTCCGAAAATGCCGGGTTTTGATATGGCTGGAAATCTTCATTTTTTGGATTCTATCAGTTTGCGTATACAAGGTCAAATTTTTCCATGACAAAGAGGTTATTTGCATTTAATATGTGCCAATGGCTTTGTTGAACATAATCACATTTCTCTCAGCTTTTCTTTTATTTCAAATTGAACTCGTCATCGCTAAATTGTTCCTTCCTAATTACGGCGGCTCCTATTTGGTGTGGGGGGCTTGCATTGTTTTTTTTCAGGCGATCTTATTAGGAGGCTACATTTTTGCCCATTCATTTTTAAAGCGTTTAGGTACATCTTCCTATTTAAAGATCCATTTGGGGCTTTTATTCATCCCTTTTTTGTTTTTTCCAATATTCCCTGTTCCTTTGTCATTCAACGGTGGTTTCCTTTTATTTCACGGTGTTTCTTTACCCTTGGTTTTGGATATATTTTGGCGTCTGGCAGTCACTATCGGTCCTGTTTTTTTTGCATTATCGACCATGAGCCTGGTGACCCAGAGCTGGTTGGCCGCATCTTTTTTAAAAGAACGGGTTAATCCTTACGGGCTTTACGCAGTATCCAATCTGGGTTCATTTGCCGCACTTTTGACCTATCCTTTTGTCTTTGAGCAATATTTGACGAATACGGAACAATTGCAAATTTGGCGTGTTTTGTATTTTATTTTAGTGTTTGGTAATATATTGGCCTGGGGCATGGTCAAAACAGAAGCTCGCCGCCTTGATAAGTCGGGTGAATCTGCTATTGTTCCGGTTAGCAGAGGGCAGGTCTTGCGTTGGCTCGTTCTAGGGGCCGCGGGGGTGGTTATGTTTATGTCTGTTACCAATATTATCACCTATGAAGTGGCTCCGGTGCCACTGCTGTGGGTGATCCCTTTGGGGATTTATTTGATGGCCTTTGTTTTGAATTTTAAGAAAGATCCCTGGTGCCCGTCATGGATTATTCGTTTTATAGGTCCCATTATTGGTTTGCAAGCCATGATGTATTTTCTGTCGCAAAAGCATCTCTTGCCGGTGCTTCTTGTTATTATCTTGCTCTGCGGATTTTTATTCTTTATCTGTATGTATACCCAGCATCAGTTGATCGAGTCAAAACCATCCTCGAGTGCCCAAATGACATTGTTTTATGTGATGATTTCCTTGGGGGGATTTTTTGGCGGGATACTGACCAGCTGGATCATTCCTTTGGTATCCAATACGTTGATTGAATATTTGGTGGGATTATTGTTGGTAGCTTTAATACTGCCACCAGTGCCCAAGAAAATATCATTTTGGAAATTGTGTGTTTGTGTTTTGCTTGCGGGCACAGCATTTTTTGTTTGGCCGCACCTTGTTAAGGAATATCATCTGTGGTCCTTTGTTTTATTATGGGCGGCTGTGGGGGCAGCATTCATTGGCTTAGCTTCTGATAAGAGATTCTTAGCGGCTGTCTTGGTCGGTATTATTGTAGCGACGCCTTTATTGGAGTCCATTTGGCAAAACGAACATTTTATAATTAAAAAGAGGAACTATTACGGTATCTATGAGATCTTTGATAACAAGGATGGGATAAGAGTTTTAGTGCATGGCACGACCTTGCACGGGATCGAATTTGTTGATGAAGCCAGGCGTCGATTTCCCTTGGGGTATTATAGCCCTACTTCAGCCATTGGTTCTTTGTTGATCGCGGACACTTATCAGGCCAAGCGGGTGGGGGTTGTTGGTTTGGGAACAGGGACATTGTCCATGTATGCCAAGCCTTCATGCCCGATCGATTATTATGAATTAGATACTGATGTGTATAAGCTGGCTTCGAATTATTTTTGGTATATCGCAGAGGCTCCCGGAGATGTGAACGTTATTTTGGGGGATGCCAGGCTTTCGTTGAATAAAGCGCCGGATGCAGCGTATGATCTTCTGGTCATTGATGCTTTCAGCGGGGATTCGATCCCTACTCACTTAGTCAATAGGGACGTCTTGGTTGAATATCGTCGTAAACTGGCGCCGCGGGGGGGGATAGTTTTTCATATTACAAATCGGTATTTGAATTTAGAGCCTGTATTAGCTAAAATTGCAGAAGACTCAGGGGCGTATGTGGCTGTTAAGGATGTGGGTGATGTGGGAGCCAATATGCGTTCCATCTGGTGCATCCTGACATGGGATGATGATCGTTTCTTAAAATTGATCACCCAGGAAGATTGGCAGCCTCTTGATATAAATACCAAGGATCAAGGCCGTATATGGAGCGATGATTATTCGACGATATTACCGATCATCAATATGGGTGAGCTGGCAATTTCACTTAAAGCATTCAAACCGTTGACGTGGTAATGCATTATGTTTTCAATATTTAAGATAAATTCGAAAGAGGCGACCTTGAAGAATAATTTATTTGATTTTCTGGCAGAGATGGAAAGGAACCTGGAACTTTTTTATGTGATGGATCAGCGCCAATTCATAACCAGCGGATTTCTGATGGATGTCTGGCCGCGGGTTAAGGATATGGATATCATCAAACGTCATGGGACCATAGCGGTTTATGCGACATCTATGGAAGATTTTAATCATTCTTTAAAAACTCATAAAGAATATGAAACCTGGTATGCCAGCGATATTAATAATAGAACCCCTGATAATGCCCGCAAATTGCATGCTTTAAAAAATGAGTTAGACCAGAAGATCAAGAGTTTAGAAGCGGTGATCATTCTTGCCGGACAGGATATGGAACGTGAAATGCTGAAACTTGGGTTATTAAAAGCATGAGCGATGAATTTCTAACAGTATCTGAGTTAAATCATTTTATCCGTGATGTTTTAAACAGCGGTTTTCCCAAAAGCCTGTGGATTTGCGGGGAGATCCAAGGCTATGACCGCGGTAAAGACAAGAAGCATGTGTTCTTTGAATTGTGTGAAAAAGATCCTGTCACCCGTGATATCACGGCCCGTATAGGGCTTGTGATCTTTGCTCAGGCCCGACCGCGCATTGATGCTATCCTTAAAAAAGCGGAAAATGCTTTTGAATTAAAAGATGATATTGAAGTCAAGTTTCTTTGCAAGGTGGACTTTTATCCCGGGCATGGCCAGGTACGTTTGATCGTGGAGGCCATCGATCCGGTCCATACCTTAGGTAAAATTGCCCAGGACCGTCAGCGTTTGATCTCACTTTTAAAACAAAAAGGGATACTTGATAAGAATAAACAATTGCTCTTGTCCGATGTTATTTTGAATGTAGGGCTTGTCACTTCTTATGATTCCGCAGCTTATCATGACTTTATTTCAGAGCTTAAACGCAGCGGGTTTGGTTTCAGGGTATTTTTAATAAATTCTATAATGCAGGGGAAGAATACCGAGAGCTCCATTATTAAAGCGTTGAAGACACTGGAGGGTATTCCTGATATAGATGTGATAGTCATCACCCGCGGCGGCGGTTCTATCGCAGAGTTAAGTTGTTTTGACAGTGAAAAAATAGCCGTGGCTATAGCTCAACTCGGCATACCGGTCTTAAGCGGCATAGGCCATGAGATCAATACCACTGTGACAGATCTAGCAGCGCATACATCTGCCAAAACACCGACAGCTATTGCCAAATTCTTGGTAGAGCGTCTAATGGGATTTGTTGAAGTTGTTGACCAACGGCAAAAACGTATCGTCGAAGTTTTGCGCCAGTCACTGGATAAGCAGCGCACGCGGCTCAAAGATAACGCATTTGTTTTACAAACCCAGACACTGGGATTGATCAAAAGCCATCATCAGAGGCTGGCAAGCGTCACTGAGGCTATTCAACGGACTCCTGCTTTGAAATTCAAGGATTCCAGAAAATCACTGGGTGATTCCCAGGAGCATTTAAAGAAAATTATTTATTTGCACCTTCAAAATTCAAGGACTAAAATAAACCAGTTTGATAAGCTGGCTCAAATGGCTTCCCCGGACAATACGCTTAAACGGGGGTTTAGCATCACCAGAAGTCAGGAAGGTCAATTAATACGCAGTGTCAAAGATGTTAAGGTAATTAAAGGCATCACGACACAGCTTGTAGATGGTATAATTAATAGTGAGGTCAAGAATGGCTGACGTCAAGTATAGTAAGGCAATTGAGCGGCTTGATGAGATCATCGGTAAGATCGAAAGCGATGAGATCGATGTTGATGAACTTTCTTTGCGGGTCAAGGAAGCTGTGAGTTTGGTCAAGTTATGCAAGGCCAAGATCGATAAAGCTGAGATGGAAGTCAAGCAAGTTGTTGATGATTTTGACAAGGAATCGAAAGAATAATCAGGAGTATTATCATGGTTGTTTTATATACAACCCTTATTGTTTTAGTATGTTTATTGGTCCTTTTTAATACCTACCGTGTTTGGTTTTTGATCGATGCCCGCCGACGCGGTAAATTACCTCAAAAGGGCAAAGCCACCATGTTCGATGTGCGTCATTTATTGATGGAAGGCGAGAAAGAATTAGCCATTCAGATCTATTGCGAGATCTTTCAAACCACTCCCATTAAAGCCAAAAAAGACGTCGAAGATCTCGAACGCAGCCTTAAAGTTTAATTCTTTTAATTATGATAATTTCTGCATGGGCTTTTAGCCGATGGATGGCTTTGATTTATCTGGTGGCCTTTTGGTCTTTAGGCGTGCAGATCTTAGGCCTTATCGGTAGCCATGGAATTCTACCCACCGCTGATTTCTTGCAATACGTCCGACAAGATGAGGGGGCAAGCTGTTTCTGGGCAGCTCCGACACTTTGCTGGTTCAATCATAGTGACGCGTTCTTATTGTTTTTATCTTGGGGAGGGGTGATCCTTTCAATTCTATTGTTGATGGGCATTATGCCTGCCCTGAACGCATTTTTACTTTGGGTTTTTTATTTGTCCCTGACAGTTGTAGGTCAGGAATTTTTAGGCTTTCAGTGGGATAATTTACTTCTAGAAGCAGGTTTACTTCTTATTTTTTTAGCACCTTATTCCTTTCGTATCCAGTCTAAAGCCTCTGTGCGTCCTTCTCTCGTCATCATTTGGCTTTTTCGATGGTTATTATTCCGTTTGATGTTTGAATCCGGAATGGTCAAACTTTCTAGTGGGGATATCAATTGGACCCATCTGACAGCATTGACGTATCACTATTGGACACAGCCTTTGCCAAATGCGATCAGCTGGTATGCCAATCAATTGCCGCTGTGGTTTCAGAAATTATCTTGTGCTTTATTGTTTGGCATTGAAATTTTTATACCGTTTCTAATTTTCTGCGGACGTTGGGCCAGATTGATCGCATTTTTCGGGATCACAGGGCTGCAGCTATTGATCATCCTTACAGGCAATTATTGCTTCTTTAATTTATTAACTATAGGACTTTGCATTACCCTTTTAGAAGATGAACATCTGGGTGTCATTGCGAGCGTAGCGAAGCAATCTTTTAAAAAGATTGCCACGTCGCCTTCGGCTCCTCGCAATGACACTGGAATAATTTTACAAGGGGGAATATTTTATAAAGTTGTTACCGGTATTGTAGCAGTACTTGTTTTAATTGTCAGTCTCGGGCTAATGGAAGATTCTCTTATCCATCTTCCTTTGCCCAAACCTGTTGAAAAGTTGATCACAGCGGTGAGCCCTGTGCGCAGTATTAACAATTATGGTCTTTTTGCCCAGATGACGACCCAGCGCAATGAGATAATCCTTGAAGGCAGTGATGACGGCGATAAATGGCTTCCGTATGGATTTCGTTATAAACCTGGGGATGTTAATCAAGCGCCTCCATGGGTCATGCCCTATCAGCCTCGATTAGATTGGCAGATGTGGTTTGCTGCTTTAAGTCCATGGAGAGAAAATCAATGGCTGATGGAATTGATGGTCCGGCTCCTGCAAGGGGAGCCGTCAGTTGAGCGTTTATTGGCCGTGAATCCTTTCCCTGGTCATCCGCCGCGTTATATCCAGGCAACTCTTTGGGAGTATCATTTTACTGATCTTAAAACGAAAGGCCCCAACGGTCCCTGGTGGCATAGAGAGATAAAAGGTTTGTATTGTCCAACTGTTTCGTTGCCCTAGCAGGATATTTGTGGTAAATTTTATATTCAAATGCACAAGACATTCTTCTATATTATCTTTTTACTCGTGGTCCTTGCCTCGCCAAGGATCTTTGCCCAGAGTACTACAAACTCGGATTTTAATCCCTTTCCACAGATGGAACAGGATCAACAAAACGTAGATACTGATACTGCGCCACAACCCCAACAACAAAATGATGATTGGCCGCCGCCCAACAGTGAGTCTCAGATAAATAGCGAGTGATCCTATGAGTGACTGTATATTTTGCAAGGATTTACCGAAGGTTTTAGAGAACGAATTGGCTTATTGCCTTTACGATATCAAGCCTATCACCAAAGGGCACATGCTCGTGATCCCCAAAAGGCATTTTACGACTATTTTCGAATCAACTCCCGATGAGATAAAAGCTGTTTTTGAATTGATCCAAAAGGCCAAAGAATTGATTTTAAAAGAATTTCAGCCGGATGGATTTAACATTGTGGCCAATTGCGGTGAGCATGCCGGTCAAATTGTGATGCATGCGCATGTGCATCTTTTACCGCGCTATAAAGGTCAGCCTGTCAACCCTCGTGTCGTTATTCATTAATATTCTTGAGAAGGGATAATATGTCGAAATTTCCATGGAAAACAGCCGGGTCCTACGAAGAGATCAAATATCATAAGATGGAGGGCATTGCCAAGATCACCATCAATCGGCCGGAGCGCCGTAATGCATTTACCCCGGTGACGGTCAAGGAGATGATCAATGCTTTAGACGATGCCCGTGATGATAAAACAATAGGCGTGATCATCTTGACCGGAGAAGGCAAGGATGCTTTTTGTTCCGGCGGAGATCAGAAAATCCGCGGGGATGCCGGCTATAAAGATAAGGATGGTACCAATCGTTTAAATGTTCTGGATTTTCAGCGTCAGATCCGTTCCTGTCCGAAGCCCGTGATCGCCATGGTGGCAGGTTATGCGGTGGGCGGCGGTCAGATCCTGCAGATGATTTGTGATCTTTCCATTGCTGCGGACAATGCTATTTTCGGGCAGACCGGCCCCAAGGTTGGTTCTTTTGACGGTGGATTTGGCTCAAGTTATATGGCCCGTATTGTAGGCCAGAAAAAGGCGCGTGAGATCTGGTATCTTTGCCGACAGTATAAGGCAAAAGAAGCCCTTGAGATGGGATTGGTCAACACGGTCGTCCCGTATAAAAAATTAGAAGATGAAACGGTCAAGTGGTGCCGGGAGATATTACAGCATTCGCCGTTGGCCATCCGTTGCATCAAGTCGGCCATGAACGCCGATTGCGACGGGCAAGCCGGTTTGCAGGAATTAGCAGGTAATGCCACGCTACTATATTACATGACTCAGGAAGGTCAAGAAGGCCGCAATGCTTTCGTACAAAAACGTAAACCCGATTTTTCCAAATTTCCTAAGAGGCCTTAAGTAGTGTCATTGCGAGGAACGAAGTGACGAAGCAATCTTTTTCAAATTGGCTTTTAGCCATTCGCCCTAAAACCTTACCTGCGGCCATAGCCCCGGTTGTCATCGGTACAGCCATGGCCTTTGGCGATGGTCTTTTTCATGGGCCCTCGGCGCTAATGGCCCTGTCGGCTGCTTTGTGTATACAAATAGGTACTAATTTAGCCAATGATTATTTTGATTTTAAAAAAGGGGCAGACACGGCTGACCGTCAAGGCCCGACGCGTGTGACCCAGGCAGGTTTGATCAAGCCTCAAACGGTCCTTGTGGCTGCCATTATTTTCTTTATATTAGCCGCCCTTTCATCCGTCTATCTTATCCATCGAGCGGGAACATGTATTTTGATCATTGCAGCAGCATCCATTGCCTCGGGTATCCTTTATACAGCCGGTCCCAAACCTTTGGGTTACTTGGGACTGGGGGATGTGTTTGTGCTTGTTTTCTTTGGCCCCGTGGCTGTCGCAGGAACATATTTTACGCAAGGCCTGGAGATCAATTGGTCTGTTATCGTTGCGGGGTTTGGACCCGGCTTTTTGTCCATGGCTATTTTAGCTGTCAATAATCTGCGTGATATTGACACCGACCGTCGGGCGGGTAAACTCACCTTGGCTGTACGTTTCGGGAAAAGCTTTGCCATGAGTGAATATCTTTTTTGTATCATTGCCGCCGCCTTGATCCCTTTCGCGGTAATTCTCGTTACCAATGACCATCAAGGTATAGCGATCGCCTCAATGATCGGTTTTATTGCCATACCTTGTGTGAAAGCGGCTTTTACACAATCTGATGGTGTAATTCTTAATAAGGTTTTGGCTGATACCGGCCGCCTGCTGCTTATCTACTGCGCTTTGTTTTCAATAGGGTGGGTTTTGTGGAGCCGCTAACTGTCAGTCAGACTGCTTATTCGCCTTTTAAAATTCCTTTTCTTAAGCCTTTTATTTTTGCCGGAAATACATTACGTGAACGCAGCGGTTTTTATTTGTCATTAAAAACTTCTGAAGGTTTAAGCGTTCAAGGTGAGGCTGCCCCTTTAGAAGGCGTCAGTCAGGAAAGCATCCGGCGTGCCAAACATGATCTGAAGGATACCTGTTCTCATTTGAGGGGGTATAAGATCATTCCCCAAAGAGATGAGTTATTCGATATGTTAAGGCATGACGGGCATATTTTAAATTTGTGCGGATCGGTGCGTTTTGCTGTTGAATCTGCTATTTTGACGCTGGCTGCAAAAGCTGCAAATCAGAATCTGGTAGAATTTTTAGGTGGTGAATTAAAGGATGTTCAGACGGCCGTTTTACTTCAAGGGACGCATCAGGAGGTGATCTGTGATTTTAAGCGGTTTTCTCTGCAAGGGGCCAAGGTATTCAAATTAAAGGTAGGGGACCGTAATATTGCCCTGGATGTTAAAAAGATCCAGGATATCCGACTGCTTTTAGATCAGGAATCCTATTTGCGGTTGGATGGCAATCGGGGATGGAATTTGAAAGAGGCGTGTATTTTTACTGAGTTGGTCGGTAATCAGAGGATTGATTTTATTGAAGAGCCTATTAATGATGTTACCCAACTGGATGCCTTTTATCAGCAAACCCGCATGCGCGTCGCTTTAGATGAGACCCTAACGGTTGTGCGATGTGGTATTCGGGCGCCGGGGAGATGTTCTTCGCCTTTAGCCCAGCATGAAGGGGTCATTGCCTATGTACTTAAACCGATGATCTTGGGCCTTATGCCAACCTTGGACTGGATCGAAGAGGCAAAATTCTTGAAACGGAAGGCCATCATTAGTTCAACTTTCGAATCACCGGTAGGTTTTAAGGTGTTGGCTAATTTAGCTTGCTTGAGCGGCCACATTGCAGGCCTCGGGACCGAACGTTGGTTGAAGAATGCCAAACCCATCGTTGGTGATAATGGGACCATCAAAAAAGAATTTCTAATTTAATGAACGAACATTTCTCCATCATCTGGGGCACCCGTCAAATCAAAAGCCAGCAATTGTCTTTATATCTGGCCTCTGCCGTCAAGCAATTAAAAGGCATGGGGATCAAAGCTTTAGATCGTGTGGCTATTTGTGATGAAAATAGTGTTGAGTATGTGATTTTGATGTTAGCTTTGTGGCAGATCAAGGCCATTGCAGCGCCTATCAGTCCGCGATGGCCTGATAAAACGATCACTTCATATGCGGCCAGGATCGATGCCAGGCATTTATTCCGTTCTGCGGAAATTAAACGCGCCATATGTTTTGATGCGCGCCAGCAAATTGAGGCAGATAGCACCAAGGAACTGGATTTAGGGCAGGAGGCGACCATTATCGCCACCTCAGGTTCCAGCGGCGAGCCCAAGGCTGCTGTGCATACCTGGGGCAATCATTTTTTTAGTGCGCAGGGCTCCAATGAGATCATTCCTTTGGTCAGTTCGGACCGCTGGCTTTTATCCTTGCCGCTCTATCACGTTTCCGGGATCGCTATTACGGCGCGTTGTTTATTGTCCGGCGCTGCTTTGGTGATGGCTGCCGACATGGAATTAATTGAGACTATCAAGCGCGGCAAGGTCACGCATGTATCCTTGGTCAGTACTCAGTTACAAAGATTAATGGCTGATGAGAATAATCATGCTTTGCTGCGATCTCTTAAATGTATTCTTTTAGGGGGGAGTGCCATTGCGCGAACACTGATTGATGCAGCCGTCAATCTTGGCTTAAATATTTATTTAAGCTATGGTTTAACTGAAATGTCCTCCCAGGTAGCGACGGGAAAAGTTTCAAAAACTAATCAGGGCTGTGTCAAGGTTTTGCCATACCGGCAATTAATGATTTCTGATGAAGGAGAAATTTTAGTTAAAGGTGAGGTTTTGTTTAAAGGTTATGTTGCTGGCACCAAGCTTCATTTGCCTAGTGTCATTGCGAGAAGCGAAGCGACGAAGCAATCTTTTTCCTGGTTCCCCACCGGCGACATGGGCTGCTTGGACAAAGACGGTAACTTGACCGTGACCGGCCGTCGAGATAGCATGTTTATTTCCGGTGGTGAGAATATCCACCCGGAAGAAATTGAAAAGGCCCTTTTAAGCATCAATGGAATAGAGCAGGCTATGGTGGTCCCCAGAGAAGACAGGGAATTCGGCCAGCGGCCGATCGCTTTTGTTAAATTTGAAGGTGAGCCGTTAGCCGAAGAGTACATCATCCGTTGTTTACAAGCTGATCTACCGCGTTTTAAAATTCCCATCGCATTTTTCCCGTGGCCGCAGAACTTAATAACTCAGGGGGTCAAGATATCCCGTCAGGAATTCCTGAAAACTTTGACTCGTCGTTAAATTGAAATTATCCGATATGTTTAGAAAAATTATTGTTATATGTTTGTGGCTCTTTCTTTTTTTGTTATTTTTTCATCAAGAGACGCGGCCGGAGGATGCTTGGTGGCATTTAAGTACGGGCAGGTGGATCGTGGGTCATTGGCAGGTTCCTCATGTTGACCCGTTTCCTTTTACTAATGAACAAACCCCGTGGACACAGCATAATGAATGGCTTGGCAGCACGATTCTATATTTCGCATACCAATTAGGGGGATTCTTAGGTTTAAAGATTTTCCGGTCTCTGATTTTTATTTTAGCTATTTCCGTCTTCTTTTTTTATGCCCGCAAACGCTTGCCGCTTTCTTTTATTGTCATTTTGATGCTTTTGATGGCCTATGGAATATTCAACCGGCCTTTATTAAAGCCTGAATTATTTAATCTGATCTTTGTCCAAGTTTTTCTCATCACTCTATTTGCTTATGTGAATAACGGTAAACTCAAAAACCTTCTTATTTTACCGGTTTTAGGGGTTTTTTGGTTCAATATCCATATAGGAGCGGTGGTTTACGGAGTGCCGTTAATTGCAATATTTTTGATAGCAGCATGCATCAAATTCTTTAATTATCAGCGCAAGGGTGAGGTTTCAAATAAAAATGCCGCGGCGATACAAATAAAGCATATCACAGGAGTATTATTTTTATATCTAATGGGGTTTTTGATAAACCCTTATGGCCTTCAAGGATTTTTGTTTCCCTTTAAAGTATTCTTAATCCCTTCATATATTGATTTTTATAAACAGTGTCATATGACGGCAGAGATGCAGCCTCCCTGGTATATTTTTATGTCGTTTAATTATTTTTATTTTTTTATTTTAGCGGGACTTGCCTTATTTGCGGTTTTTTTAAAGAAAGATAGGATCCAATCGATCCTTTTATTGGCAATCTCCCTTTTCGCATTTTTATGTGTAGAGCGTAATAGCAGCTTTTTTACCCTGGCCTGTGTTTATATCATCATCGATGGGGCGAGGAACTTGAATTATGAAGAAACCTGGAGAAAGGTGCGTTTCCCTCAATTATTAGAAATACTCATGATGGCGGCTATTGGGATTTTTCTGGTTATTCAAATTGTCAACTTATGGGGTGAGAATGTGTCCGTTGAAGGTAAAAGATCCAAGTCATTATTCTTGCAAGTAAATCCTTATGTTTTGTCCTCTATCAATTTCTTGAAAGAAAATGGCATTACCGGGCCGGCATTTAATGATATCCCTTTAGGTAATAGTATGCTTTGGTTTTGTTATCCGCAATTAAGGCCTTTTGATGATGGCCGTCATGTTAATACAGAAAGATTTAATGACAGGGTAGCGGTCATTTTAAGGCCTGAAATATATTGGTCCCAGGTTGAAAAGGAATATGGTTTTAAGGTGCTGATAGCATTTCAGGCAGGGTCATCAGAGAATTTGATAAAATATATTGATTCTCGGCCTGACTGGCAATTGGTCGCTGTTGATGGCCGTATTGTGATTTATGTGAAAAGAGGAGCGTTCCATCTGTCTGAAAAATTAGATCAATTTCAGCAACAATTAAGGTCCGAGATTGTCACAGATCACGATAAAATACAACTTGAAAGTTTGTTGCAAAGAAAGCCAAGGTCATTATTGGAGAGATTCTTAGATCCTTCACCCATTGAGGTGGATTCGTTTTCAGCGGGGAGGGTATTAATGAGCCTCGGGTACAAAGGAGCTGCGTTGAAGGATTTTATTGACGGGCTGAAGGTCAGCGATCAATTATATATGAAGCAAACTGCGGTTGTTTTTTTGAAACAATTAAGTCATTAATGACTGTGTTTTTCCAATGCGCGGCGCAGGCTTAATGGCAGGGGGATTTTTTGGCTGGTTTTTTGATCGATGGTCACATGCACCGTTTTAGCTGTTCCCACCAGGTTTGTTCCTCGTTTGAGGGTATATTCAAGGGTAAAAGAAGTTTTGCCGATATGTCCTACCTTGACCGTGATGGTAATTTTATCTCCAACATAGACAGGGGTTTTGTAGGCCGCTTCAGCGTGAACGATGGGTTGAAAGAAGCCTGTTTTCTCAAGGATCGTTTTCATGCTTAGGCCTATTTTTTCCAAAAATTCTTCGTAAGCATCATGGATGATCTTAAACTGATTGGCAAAGAAAATAATGCCCGCAGCGTCAGTGTCATGCAAACGGATCTTTGTTTTGTAGGTGAACATGGCTTGATTATATCAAACCATTGACAAATACAAAGAAAATTGTATTATGTCTCTGCCTAAGATTTTATGGAGTGAGTGGGTACCATTCTCAAATTATTTTAAATGTAATATATAGGGAAAGGGGAAATTTATGTCAGAACGTGTCGGTGTTATCACCATGAAGGGCAATCCGTTGACCTTGACCGGTCATGAGATCAAGGTTGGAGATATGGCTCCTGATGTTACCTTGGTGGCCAATGACCTCTCAGAAGTTAAGTTATCTTCTTTCAAAGGCAAAAAAGTCGTCCTATCAGTTGTTCCGTCGCTGGATACCCCGGTCTGTGATCTTCAAACGAAAAGATTCAATATGGAAGCCTCGAAGCTTGCGGGTGTTGCCGTGTTGACGATCAGCAAAGACCTGCCATTCGCCCAAAAACGTTGGTGCGGGGCCGCAGGGGCAACAGCAGTCAAGACCCTGTCAGACTTTCGCGGCAACTTCGGCGAGACCTACGGTGTTTTGATCAAAGGTTTAGGTCTTTTGGCCCGTGCTATTTTCGTGATCGATGAAAATGGCAAGGTCACCTATGTTCAGCTGGTCAAAGAAGTGGCCAGTGAGCCTAATTACGAAGAAGTTCTTAAAGCCGTTAAGGGTGAAGCTTGCGGTTGTGGCGGACATCATCATTAATATTTAAAGAAGGAGTTTTATATGGCGTATACATTACCAACGTTAGCATATCCGTACAATGCCTTGGAGCCGCACATTGATGCGCGTACCATGGAGATCCATCATAGCAAACATCATCAAACCTATGTAAATAACCTTAACAATATCATCAAGGGCAAAGCGGACCTGGAGAGCAAATCTGTCGAAGATTTGATCGCTAATCTTAATGCCATCCCTGAGGATATCCGTAACGGTGTGCGTAATAATGGCGGCGGAGTTGCCAATCATACGTTTTTTTGGACCGTGATCGGGCCCAATGCCGGCGGTCAACCCCAGGGGCACGTGGCTGCAGCCATTAATCAGGCTTTTGGTTCTTTTGATGCGTTTAAAGAAAAATTTGCTCAAGCAGCGACTACCCGTTTTGGCAGCGGCTGGGCGTGGGTTTGCGCATCCAAAGATGGCAAGTTAGATATCTCTTCAACAGCCAATCAGGACAGTCCTTTATCAGAAGGGAAAACTCCTATTTTATGTATCGATGTCTGGGAGCATGCCTATTATCTGCATTATCAAAATCGTCGTGTTGATTACGTTACAGCTTTTTGGAATGTTGTTAATTGGAATGAAGTTGAAAAGCGTTTTAATGCGGTTAAAAAATAACAAATAGTGATGCCTGCATGGGCTTGTGTTTTCTTGTCGACGAGCCCATGCTGGCAGAACCATCAAAAAATTGTAAAAACAATTTGACTAAAAGTTTTTGTCAAACTACTATATGTAGTACTACGTTGGTTGATTAAGCGTATATATAGTGTTTTTTATGGATCATACTGCATAGGAGGTAGAGCCGGATGTCCCAGGAAACCGCCGCTAATTTCGATATAAAAGTTCAGAAGCGCAATGGTCAGATCATCGAATTTATCCCCAACCGTATCACTCACGCCGTAGCTAATTCCTTTAAAGAACAGATCGGTTTACCACGTGAATCAGAGCTCAATGAAGAGATCATGAAAAATGCCCAAAAAGTCACTGACTGTGTGGTGGCTGTCCTTAAAGAGCGGGGGGTTCAGCGGCCTTTTTTAACAGTTGAAGAAATTCAGGATGAAGTGATCCGTCAGTTGTATGAGAACGGTCATAAGGAAGTCGGCGAGCGTTATGCCTCTTATCGCCGTTATCATGCGGAACGGCGCAAGTTATTTGAATTATATTCGGTGATCAAACGTGACGGTAAGGTGGTTTCTTTTAAACAAGAAAAGATCGCCTTGGCCATTGCCAAAGCCCTTATCGCCCAAAACAAGGGCGTTTATAATGAAATTTTGATCGAAAAAGCCCAGGAGTTGACGGAGAGGGTGGTTTCCGAGATCCGTTCCCGTTGGCCTGACGGCAAATCTATCCATATTGAAGAAGTGCAAGACATTGCTGAAAAGGTGATCATGGCTGCAGGTTATCATGATGTGGCTAAGCGTTATATCATCTATAGGGAAGACCGCGCCAAAGCCCGTCGTAACCGCGGGAAGGTCCAGATCGAAGAATCCATCGAATGGGTTAAGAACCTGGTCATCAAAAATGATAAAAGTGTTGAGAGACCTATTGACTTGGATGAGGTGCGTTATAGATTTGAAACCTGTTGTAAAGGTTTGAGTGATGTATCTGTTGAAAATCTTTTTAAAGAAGCTGTTAAGAATTATTTTAACGGCATGACAGAGCGTCAAGTGTTCCAGGCCAATGTTATGGCCGCGCGTTCTTTTATCGAGAAAGAGCCGAATTACGGGTTTGTGGCCGCGCGTTTATTGCTTTTAATGGAATATCAGGAGGCTTTGGGGCAGGAAGTTTCTTTTGAACGCATGCGGGCGGAATACCCCGATTATTTAGCGACCTATATTCAAAAAGGCATTCAATATGAATTGCTGGATCCGTCTCTTAAACTTTTTGATCTGAAATTATTAGGCAAGGCCATCGTCCCTGAGCGCGATTTTATTTTTCGCTATATGGGACTGCAAACCTTGTATGACCGCTATTTCATCCATTGGGATGATCGCCGCATTGAATTGCCTCAAATTTTCTGGATGAGGGTATCCATGGGACTGGCGGCCAAGGAAGGGCTTCAAAAGAACCAAAAAGCGGTTGAGTTTTATAATATCCTTTCGACCTTCCGTTTCATGTCATCTACTCCGACGCTGTTTAATTCCGGCACCCGTCATCCTCAATTATCATCCTGCTTTTTGACTACCATTGAGGATGATCTTTTCCATATTTTTAAATGCATTCAGGACGATGCCATGCTTTCTAAATGGAGCGGGGGCTTAGGCAACGATTGGACTAACGTACGGGCCATGGGGGCTCGCATCAAGGGTACCAATGGCAAAAGTCAGGGGATCATCCCATTTTTAAAGGTAGCCAATGATACGGCACTCGCAGTCAATCAGGGCGGTAAGCGTCAGGGAGCTATGTGCGCGTATCTGGAAGTTTGGCATTTAGACATTGAGGATTTTCTTGAATTGCGTAAAAACACCGGTGATGAACGCCGCCGTACCCATGATATGCACACAGCTTCTTGGATCCCTGACCTGTTCATGAAAAGGGTCAAGACCAACGCGGACTGGACATTATTTTCACCTTCCGAAACCCCGGAGCTGCATCATATTTATGGCCAGGCCTTTGAGAAACGCTATGAAGAATATGAACAATTGGCTAAAGAAGGGAAGATCAAGAGTTTCAAAACGATCTCCGCCGTGCAGTTGTGGCGTAAGATGCTCGGCATGGTCTTTGAAACCGGTCATCCCTGGATCACTTTTAAAGATCCCTCCAATGTGCGTTCTCCTCAGGATCACGTAGGGGTGGTGCATAGTTCAAATTTATGCACGGAAATTCTTTTAAATACTTCTAAAGATGAGACCGCTGTTTGCAATTTAGGTTCTGTCAATCTTGCGGCCCATGTCAGTGAAAAGGGAATAAATAAAGAATTGCTTAAGGAAACCATCATGACCGCGGTACGCATGCTGGATAATGTGGTTGATATCAATTATTATCCTACCGTCGAATCCAAGAATGCCAATCAGCGTCATCGTCCGGTGGGCCTTGGGATCATGGGTTTTCAGGATGCTTTGTATACGCTTAATCTTAGTAATGCATCCAAGGAAGCGGTGGATTTTGCCGATGAAAGCATGGAGGCTGTTTCTTATTATGCCTTGAATGCGTCGGTGGAATTGGCCCGTGAACGCGGGGTTTATTCAAGCTATAAAGGTTCCAAGTGGGACCGGGGGCTTTTACCTATTGATACTATCGATATTTTGGAAAAAGAGCGGGGTGGTTATTTGGATATGGATCGTACGGCGCGGATGGATTGGGCGCCTTTGCGGGCTGCCATCAAGGCGACAGGCTTGCGTAATAGCCTGGTCATGGCCATTGCTCCGACGGCAACCATTAGCAATATCACGGGTGTCACTCAGTCCATTGAGCCGATGTACAAGAATGTTTTCGTTAAAAGCAATCTCTCCGGTGAATTTACCATCATCAATGAATGTCTGGTTGAAGACCTTAAGAAAATAGGCATTTGGGATCAGGAGATGATCGATGATCTGAAATACTTTGACGGCAGTGTGCAGGAGATCACGCGCGTGCCTTCAGCCCTTAAGGCCAAATACGCCACCGCCTTTGAAATTGATTATGAATGGATCATTGAGGCAGCCAGCCGCCGGCAGAAATGGATCGACCAGGGGCAGTCTTTGAATCTATACCAGGCTAAACCCAGCGGCAAAAAAATTAGTGATATGTATATGCACGCTTGGGAAAGGGGCTTGAAGACGACGTATTATTTGCGTTCAATGGGAGCTACCCGTATTGAAAAAAGCACCCTGGATATTAATAAATATGCCAACGTGGTAGGTCAGCGCCTGCGCGATGATAAGGGGAAGGTGGTAGACGCCCCAACCCCGAAACCCGGCGCTGAACCCGTCCAGGATTGTGAATCTTGTCAATGACCGGTGTCAAAAGGCTTGAGCCGTACGTTCTTCGTTGTCGTAAAGTTGTGTCATTGCGAGAAGGGCGAAGCCCGACGAAGCAATCTTTTTAAAAGAGGAAATTTATGTCAGAAAACCCAAAAAGTAATCCCGATACAAGCTCTCCCGCATGCGCCGGCGGCATACGCATGACGCGTGAACGCGTTTCCGCTGATAATAAGCGCATCATCCTTAATAACCGCACCGTGGATATTAATCAACTGGTTCCCATTAAATATAAGTGGGCCTGGCATTTTTATCTGGATGCCTGCGCGAATAATTGGATGCCGACAGAGGTTTCCATGCAGCGTGACATAGAACAATGGAAAAATGCCGATGCCTTTACGCCTGATGAGCGCCATGTGATCAAACGCAATTTAGGTTTCTTTTCAACTGCTGAGACCCTGGTCGGCAATAATATTGTCTTGTCCATTTATAAGATGGTGGACAATCCGGAATGCCGTCAATATTTACTGCGTCAGGCTTTTGAAGAAGCTATTCATGTGCATACCTTCCAGTATATTGTGGAATCCCTTTCTCTGGATGAGACAGAGATCTTTAATATGTACCGTGAAAATCAGTCTATTTATGAAAAAGATGAGTTTTCCATGAGCTGTACTGACGGGATCATCGATTCAGGAGCTGATCTGTCGACTGTTGCGGGTTTGCAAAAATTCATTGATAATCTGGTGGCTTTTTATGTGGTCACCGAGGGGATATTTTTTTACAGCGGGTTTGTGACGCTATTATCGTTTGGCCGTCAAAACCGTTTGCCCGGCACCTGCGAACAGATCCAATATATCCTGCGCGATGAAAGCATTCACATGAATTTTGGTATCCAACTGATCAATACGATCATCGAGGAAAATCCTCAATGTTGGACGCCTGAATTTAGGGAATATCTCGTTGGTCGTATCAAGAAGGCAGTGGAATTAGAATGCAATTATGCCCAGGAATGCCTGCCGCGCGGGGTCTTGGGTTTGAATACAGCGATGATGCGTGAATATGTGCAATACATCGCCGATCGTCGTTTTGAGAAACTTCGTTTGCCGCAATATTATAAGAGCAGTAATCCTTTCCCCTGGATGAGTGAAGTCATTGATCTCAAGAAAGAGAAGAATTTCTTTGAGACCCGTGTTACCGAATATCAAACAGGCGGTGCGTTGGAGTGGTAAGGTAGAATATGGCTATTGCCTACTCTTGTTTGCTTATTGCCGCCATCTTGCCGGTGGTCTTTGCTGCTTACGCAAAATTTTCTTCAAAGGGTTATGACAACTCAAGTCCTCGTGAATTTTTAGAGAAATTACAGGGGGCTTCCAAACGGGCTCATTGGGCCCAATTAAATTCATTTGAAGCTTTCCCGCCATTTGCCGCTGCTGTGATAGTGGCTTATCTGGCAGGCGTGACCCCGTCGCATATCGCTATTTTGGCAGTATTTTTTATAATTTTTAGGATCCTTTACGGCATTTGTTATATTGCGGACAAGCATAGTCTTCGTTCGGTTGTTTGGTTTGGAGGATTTTTTTGTGTGGTGGCTCTTTTTGTTTTAGCTATTCTTAAAGCATAAGGGGATTTATGAAATCTAGGGTCGCTGTTCTTGTTGTCTTGGTACTGTTGGTGTTTAGCGTAACATGTTTTTCCGATACTGCGCAGAAATTCCAGGGGGGTATCAGGGATGTGATCATGTCCCCTCTGCAGGTCAGCGACAATGTGAAGTCTGAAACAGCTAATGCTAAGTTTTTACCTTTTGCTCTTGCCGGCGGTTTTTTAAAAGGCAGCTTTTATATGGCCAAACAAATTGTGACCGGCACCGTGAATGTCCTAACTTCCCCTTTGGATATGCTGCATAAATAATAAAAAGGGGACACTTTAAAGTGTCCCTTTTTTCTTGTATAATATTTAGATGGTAAAGTCAAAAATTGGTGTTTTGATTATCAATTTAGGTACTCCGGACAGTCCTTCTGTGACGGATGTGCGCAAATACCTGCGCGAGTTTCTGATGGACGCTCGGGTGATCGATATCCCTTTTTGGCGTAGATTCCTGCTTATCAATTTTATCATTGCCCCTTTTCGTGCCCCACAATCAGCTAAAGCTTATCATGAATTGTGGACCCCGCTGGGTTCTCCTTTAAAAGTTTATGGCTTTGAGCTTGAAAGACTTTTGCAAGAAGCGCTTGGTGACACCTTCGAAGTAAAACTGGCCATGCGCTATCAATCCCCAAGCATTAAGTCGGTTTTGCCGCATTTTAAGGATAAAGGTTTTAAAGAATTGATCGTGATCCCTTTGTACCCGCAATACGCTTCATCCTCAAGCGGATCGACAATGGAAGAAGTAATGAGGGCGATCAAGAGTTGGGAGGTTATCCCTAAGATCAGGTTTTTCAGTCAGTTCTTTGATCATCCGCTTTTTATCAAGGCATTTGCAGAGATCGGCAAGAAGTATGTGGCTCAAGGGAGCTTCGATCATTATTTGTTTAGTTATCATGGCCTGCCGGAGCATCAAATCTTAAAATCTTCTTGCGACAATTATTGTCGTCTGGGGGATTGTTGCTCGGTGTATAGTAGTAAGAATCAATACTGTTACCGGGCCCAATGTTTTGAGACCACGCGTTTGTTGGTCAAAGCGCTGGGGATCAAAAAAGAAGATCACACCATTTGTTTTCAATCCCGTTTGGGTTCGACGCCCTGGATCAAGCCGTATACGGATGAAGTGATCAAACAATTGGCAGGGCGGCACAAAAGGGTCTTGGTATTTTCTCCGGCCTTTGTCGCGGATTGTCTCGAGACGACGGTAGAGATCGCTGTTGAATACAAGAAATTATTTTTAGAACATGGGGGAGAGCATTGGCAGTTGGTCGAAAGCCTTAATGCCCATCCTATATGGGTTGAATGTTTAAAACAGTTGGTTAACCAAGGTGTCATTGCGAGCGGAGCGAAGCAATCTTATGACTAAAAAATTTTCTTGGAGCGGCACCATCGTTGTCTTGATCTGTCTTGCATTGATGCTCTATTACTATCTCATTTTCCGCCACGCCATCGAGTCTCACGTCGTTCACCATCTATCTTAGTTTGATTATTAATCAATATTAAAATTGACTAATCGGCATTGTTATGATAAGCTTTGCTCATGAGTAAGTTTTTTTGTGTAACTACTTCCTCTTGCCAATGTGTACGCATAATGGTACACTACGAGCGGAGGTGACAATTATGGTAAATACAATATCTGTTCGAGAATTACGTCCCAAATTATCCAAGGTCATTGATGACATTCACAAGAAATTCGACCGTTATGTGATCACCCGTCGCGGTAAACCGGAGGTGGTGATGATGAGCATTGACGATTATGAGGGCTTGCTTGAAACCCTGGAGATCGAATCTGATCCGGAATGGATGGCGGATATCCGACAGGCCGAGAAAGACATAAAAAATGGTAAGGGGGTTTCTTTGGAAGAAGCAAGAAGGAGATTAGGTATTGTATAAATTAGACTTTTCTATTCAAGCGTTGGATTATTATAATAAGCTTTATTTTCATGACCGCAGTGATTTTAAAAGAATAGACGCGGCCTTGGATTCGCTTAAAATCAATCCTTTTAAAGGAAAGCCTCTAAAGCTAAGTCTTAAAGGAAATTATTCTTTGAGAGTCGGGGTGTATCGTATCGTTTATTCAATAAATAGACAGACCATCATAGTTCATATCCTTAAAATCGGCCACCGTCGTGATGTTTATAATTAATCATGTCCAATAAAACCCTCGGTAGATATGGCGAATCTTTGGCTCGACAATATTTGATAGATCAAGGATACCGTATATTGGAGGAAAATTTCCGCAATAAAATTGGCGAAATTGATTTGATCGCCCAGGACGGCAAAACCGTCTGCTTTGTGGAAGTCAAAACCCGCCAATCGCTGGATCAAGGCCAGCCATATGAAGCCGTGAATCCGTGGAAAATCCGTAAGCTTTCACAGATGGCCACATTTTATCTTAAGCATAAATACCATTCACTGGAAATCCTTTCAAGGTTTGATGTGATCTCTATCGTTTCGGATAAAACAAGCTCGCCTAGTATCCAACATATCAAAAACGCTTTTGACTCAACGTATTAAAATATTTCTCATTTTTCTTCCCGTCGCCCTTTCGTCGAAGTATAATTTAATTTATCATTATATTTTATTTAATTAAACCGCATATCAAGTGGAGGGATAAAATGTCTTCATTTCGTTTAAGCATCGTCGGTATTCTTGCTGTTTTGTTGGGTTATTGTTGTCAGAACGCTTTTGCCAGTGATACCGGGGTCATTAAATTAGAGCTTCAGGATGCCGCGGCTGTTGGTATGGGCGGGGCTTTTACAGGAGAAGCTGACAGGCCTTCAGCAGTTTATTATAACCCTGCCGGTATCACTCAAATGGATACTATTGAAGCTACCGCTGGCTTAACTTGGCTTCAGCCTCAAGTCAAATTTGAATCAGCAACAGCGAACAACGGTAATACATCTCAGATGAAGGAAGATAATAATTTTTTCCCCGATGTTTTTGTTGCAACTCCTATAATTAAAAATAAGCTTTATATCGGTTTGGGAGAGAGTTCTGATTTTGGGGGTGGTGTTGATTGGGAAGCAAACAGTTTTTCACAATATTCTACTGTAAAAACTGCTATCAACAATCAAGATTATAGATTAGCAGCGGCGTATAAAATTAATGATCAATGGTCCCTAGGCGCTGGGGCAACTAATGATCAATCACATTTTGAACATGATGTGGCATTGTATCAGGGCCCTAATTCCAATGGAGACGCATTGTTTAAAGCCAATGATAATGCGTGGGGCTTTGATCTAGCGACTATGTTTAAATTGAATGATCAAAATCAATTTGGTTTAGATTATAAAAGCCCTATACAACATACCTATGACGGTACTTTGTATTTGAATAGCTTAAATAATAATGTGAGTTATGAAACTTATTTTGGTGGCACATCTTTCTCGACTAAGGCCATCCAGAAATTAACGTTGCCTCAAAGTGTTACCTTGGGCTATGATTTGAAACCTACCAAAAAGTGGACGTTTAACTTTGATCTTGAATGGACAGATTGGTCTCAGTATAAACAGCAGACTACGTATTATCCTAACTTAACTAATGCCGGGGAGAAAGCGGTACTAGGCACAGGCAACCCTCAGGCAAGGGATTGGAGATCTGTTTGGTCTGAATCTGTGGGAGCTCAATATGCTCTGACAGATGCATTTAGAGTACGCGCAGGATATGAGCATCACCAAACGCCTATCCCTGAAGCTACTGTTGATACGGAATTCCCTGACAGTGATTCAAATGCTATTACTGCTGGTATAGGCTACGATATAACAAAAAATCTCACAATAGATATAGCATATGTGGCTGATTTCTACACGTCCCGTAATGTTGTGAATTCTGTAGATGGTAACTTGGGGCCTAATTCAACCCCTTTAAGTGGTAAATATAGCGCATTTATTAATGTGGGGACAATGTCTTTAACTTATAAGTTTTAATTATTTTCTAAAGTAGATGCCTTGCAATAAGAAACTGCAGGGCATCTACTGCTCTCCTAAAATTCCGCATTAAATTTATAAGTCTAAGAGTACTAGCAACTTAATTCAAATTTAATTTGACAAGGGTATTTCAGTCAGTACAATTGTTCTTAGTACAAATGTATCACTAAGGATACGCATGTATGAGCGAACAATTGATAAATAAGCTTGAGCAATTTCGCAAAAATAAGGGATTATCCAAACTCGCGTTATGCCGCTTGTTGGGGATATATCCGCTTACCTATCGCCGTTGGAAAAAAACCGGTAATATTACCGAAGCCTATCAAAGATTAATTACCAATTTCCTCTCTCAAGATAATCCCTCGATCATTCAAACTCAAGAGGATAAAAAATCGACGACAAGCTCGTTGGGTTCTGACATTGCTGTTATCGGTATTGCTTGTTATTATCCCGGAGCTGCCAATGTCCGAGAGCTTTGGGAAAATATCCTGGCCCGGAGGGTGCAATTCCGGCGGATGCTCGATCAAAGACTGCCTTTAAGTGAATATCACGATGATGATCCAAGATCAACGGATAAAACCTATCTTACCAAAGCCGCTTTTCTTGAGAATTTTCAATTCGATTGGGGGCGCCTTCGTATTCCTAAAAAAACTTTTGAATCAACGGATATAGTCCATTGGTTGGCCTTGGATATTGCATTAAAAACATTTGAGGATGCCGGTTATAAATCGAGTGAAATCCCCCTTCAAAATACCGGTGTTATCGTTGGCAACACATTAACCGGAGAACAGACAAGATCGCAATCTCTTCGTCTGCGTTGGCCCTTTGTTCAAAAGGCGTTAAATGCGACACTTGGGCATTTAGGTAAAAGTATTGAAGAACGCAGCCAAATCGCCTCAGAGATGGAAAAGATCTATAAGTCAGCTTTTTATCCGGTTACCGAAGATTCTTTGGCCGGAGGGCTTGCCAATACTATCGCCGGCCGCATTTGTAATTATTTAAATTTGAAAGGCGGCGGTTATATCGTTGACGGAGCTTGTTCATCATCATTGTTGGCTGTCGCCACTGCCGCAGATGCTTTAAAAATGGGAAATATGGACCTGGCATTGGCCGGCGGGGTGGATATTAGTTTGGACCCGTTTGAATTGGTTGGGTTTTCCAGAGCAGGGGCATTAGCCCGTGATCAAATGCGTGTGTATGATCAAAAAGCCAATGGTTTTTTGCCCGGCGAAGGCTGCGGTTTTGTGCTTTTAAAACGGCTCAATGACGCCATTCGTGATAAGAATTATGTTTATGCTGTGATCAAAGGTTGGGGGATTTCTTCAGACGGCAAGGGCGGTATTATGGAACCATCCTCCAGCGGGCAGTCTTTTGCCATTGGCAGGGCTTACAAAGATCTGTCCTATAAAATATCTGATGTTGATTTTGTGGAAGGGCATGGCACGGGAACAACCAAGGGCGACAGGGTTGAGCTTGAAGGTATTGCTACGGCCATCGAAAAAACCGTTAAGAAAGGCGATGAGAATAAAAGAAGATGCGGAGTCACTTCTTTTAAGTCCATTGTTGGGCATACAAAGGCTGCTGCCGGTGTCGGCGGACTGATCAAGGCCATCTTGGCGGTTAATCAACGTATCCTGCCGCCTACAGCCACCTGTACCCAACCCAATGATGTCTTTAAAGATAAGGCTAGGAATTTATATCCACTTATTTTGGGAGGACGGCTGCCGCAAGACAGGAAGGCCCGTGCCGGCATTTCTTCGGCGGGTTTTGGCGGTATCAATTGTCATATTACGATCGAATCCCAGGATGAGCCTAAGCTTGATTTAAAGCCTAAAATAGATGAACGCGCCTTACTTGTCAGCAATCAAGCTACAGAAGTTTTTATTTTTACTTCCAGGACCATGGTCCATTTAAAGATGGTTATTCTAAAATTCAAAGAAGACTTACGCAATATCAGTATCGCGGAGATGGCTGACCTGGCAGCCCTTTTAAATAAAAAGGTCAAACCCCGTCTTCCTATAAAAGCGGCCATTGTTACAGACTCTCCTGAACATTTATATGATGCACTGGTTTTACTTGAAAATGAGATAGATTCATTCCAGGTAGAAGAAGGAACGATTTATAAGATCAAGGCCCAAGATGCGGTGACGCATATCATTTTAGGAAATGGTGTTAAGAAAAATCGGATCGGATTTTTATACCCAGGACAAGGGTCGCAACGTTTGAACATGACCCGTACCCTTGTGCACAGGTACAGATGGGCAAGGGATCTTTTTAAGTTAAGTGATTTGCCGCTCTTTGAGAAAGTTTACTTGGCCACCGATAAATTTTTGACCAAGGAAGAACAGCAGGAATTTGAGAAAGAATTATCTGACACAAGGTTCACCCAGCCGGCAGTTGTTTTAAGTTCCCTTATTTGGACGGAATTCTTTTCGAAATTAGGCATCGAACCGCAGATCAGCATAGGCCACAGTTTAGGTGAATTAACAGCGTTCTATAAAGGGGGAGCATTTAACAAGGAGACCTTGATCAAATTTGCCCAATTCCGCGGTGAATTGATGGCTGCTGACGGCCGTTCATCGGGGAGCATGGTGAGCTTATTTTGTTCAAAAGATAAAGCAGAAGAATTGATTAAAAGAATTTCAGGCAATATTGTCATCGCTAATATTAACAGTCCCAATCAAATCATTGTTTCCGGCGGTGTAAAAGAGATCGAAAAAATAAAGGAATTAACCAAAAAAGAAGGCTTGCATCCTTACCAGCTGAACGTCTCTAATGCATTTCATTCATCTTTCATGAAAGAAGCTTCTGAAAAGATCAAAAAATCCAAGATCTTGCCGGATACATTTAAAAGTAATGATGTAAAAGTTTATTCTTGTGTGAGCGCTTCAGCTGTAAACGGTAAAATAAATTTAAAAGAATATTTCTCAAATCAGGTGATATCCCCGGTGGATTTTGTCAAAACGATCGAGGCTGCTTCTAAAGAATGCGACGTATTGATCGAGATGGGGCCGGCCAGGGTTTTAACGGATTTGGTCAAGGCTATCAATGAGCGAGTGGTGTGTCTGCCGGTTGAAAGCTCTGCAGGCAATGACCGTGATCTGAATATTCTATTATCAGAGATTTTTGTCCGCAATGTGCCTGTGAAATGGGAAGAGCTTTATAAAAACAGATTGATCAAGACCTTTGTGCCGGCATCCAGAAAGAAGTTTATCGAGAATCAATGTGAACGCCCATTAAAGATTGACAAGCAGATCTTAACGAGTAAGTTTTTGCCGGTCCTTTTACAAGTAAAAGAGGAAATAGATCAGGTGGAAGAAATAATCCCCGGAGGCCTGCCTGAAGTTGAAGGTAAGGACCGGGTCGCTGATCTGTTGTTAGAATTAACACATGAGATCACCGGCTTTGAAAAGGAATCGATCTCATTAAATTTAAGGCTTTTGGATGATCTCAACTTAGACTCGATCAAGGCGGCGGAGCTTATAGGAAAAGCGGCCAGGTCGTTGGGGATTCCGGGGCAGGTGGACCCGTCTCAATTGTCGAACAACACCTTAGGGCAGATCCGCGACCGGTTAAATGAGTTAGTAGCTTCGGCAAAAACAGGTGCTGTCAAAGAATCTGTCAGTGATATTTTAAAACGGTATCAGGATAAAACATGGGTCAGGAACTTTATCGTGGATCTAAAGCCTGAAGAGATCCGTACACGGAATGTCAATCAATTGAAGGAATTGAAGAACATTGTTTTTCTTGCAGGGAAGAATGAAGAGAGGCTGGTTAAAAGAATCAAGGATGAATTTAAGATCACAAAACACAAAACACAAAAATCCGATCAAATCGATTGCTTGGTGTCGATCTTGCCTAGATTCAACATAGATTCACTGAAAACGATATTTGAACATTTGCATGAAGTCACTGATTTGGCCAATTCAAATCGGTTAGATAAGGATTCTTTTGTTGTTTTTGTCCAATTTGGCGGTAGCGCGACAGCTATTGCATCAACGCTATTCCTGGAACGTCCGGACCTGAAGATCAGGGTCATTGATTTTGATGAAAAAGCTGATGAGGACAAGATCGCTCAAAAGATAATAGATGAACTTCAGACCTACGAGTCTTTTAGTTCTGTTGGATATGATAATCAGTTAAAGCGTCATGTAGTTTATTATGACAATTCAAATCCGGCAGATTATAAGAAACGGGATATTTCATGGTCAGGTAAAGACGTGGTTTTAGTGACAGGCGGCGCCAAAGGGATCACCGCCCAATGCGCCCTGGAATTTGCACGTGTGACAAAAGCGCAAATGGTCCTTGTCGGACGATCTTCTAACCCTGAGAATAAAAAAGACGAAACCAATGAGATTGTTCAAACATTAAAACAATTCGAGAATGAGAATTTAAAAGCCAGTTATTACAAATGTGATGTTACAAATGAAAAAGATGTCGCTAATACTGTCATGGAAATTGAAAAGAAGTTTGGCAGGATCACGGGATTTATTCATGGGGCCGGTTTAAACAGTTTAAAACGTCTCAAGCAGGCAAGCGTTCAGGAAGCATTCCAGGAAGCTCTTCCTAAAGTAATGGGGGCTGTTAATGTTTGCAATGCCCTTAAGGATCATCCGCCTAAATTAATTGTCGGTATTACATCTATCATTGGCTTAACCGGTATGGAAGGTAGTGGGTGGTACGGCCTAGCTAACGAACTTTTGAATCTTTATCTCCCCACCGTCATTCACGCGAAAGCGGGAATCCAAAAAACTGAAATAATCACTATCGCTTATAGCGTTTGGGATGAGGTCGGTATGGGCGCTAAATTAGGAAGTGTCCATCGACTTGCCGAAAAGGGGATAGGGGCCATTCCTGTTAAAGAGGGGATCGAGCATTTTAGACAACTGGTTGAAAGTGATCCGGGTGCCCAGCAGGTGATCGTTGCGGCCAGGGTTGCCGGTATTGCCACATGGAAATCTCCGGAGCCCAAAACAAACAATTTTAGATTCCTTGAAAAGATCGAATATATCCTTCCCGGTGTTGAGTTGATAGCGCAGGCCAATCTAAATGTTGAAGATGATCCGTATTTGCTTGATCACAATTGGAAAGGGTCATTATTATTTCCGTTTGTTTTCGGCTTTGAAGCCATGGCCCAGGCAGTAGCGTATGTCTTGGGCATTGAGAAATTTGATCATATCAAAGCCAGGGACATCAATCTACAAAGACCGATCCCGGTTCCGCAAGAATCAGGAGCCGTCATAGAGATCCATGCCCAGGTCTTGGAGCAGAGAGGCCGTAAAGGGTATCAGGAAGTAAAGGTAGAAGTTTATTCACAGGAAACAGCCTACAAAGAGCCTCATTTTACAGCGGTGTTTGAAGTGGATAATGCTGTCACAGCGCGGCCTTCTTCCAGTGTCATTGCGAGGAGCGAAGCGACGAAGCAATCTTTTACCAAGAAAGCAACAAAAGTTATCGATCTCGACGTCCAAACTGACATCTACGGCCCTATTCTCTTTCAAGGTAAATTATTCCAATGCATTGAGCAACTCCATGAACTTTATTATGATGAAAAGACGAAGAAGGGCGAGTGTGTGTTCACGTCAGCGTACAATAGATCAGCACAGGGGTTTCTTAAAAATAATAAGAGGTTTAATAAAGAATTTTTGATTGGCGATCCGTTCCTTATTGATTCTTTATTACAATCTATGCAATTGATAATTCCACAGGATTTGTCTTTGCCAAGAAAAATAGAAGCAATTGATGTTTTTTCAACAGGTTTAAAAAGTAAAGAGTTTTGCTATATAAAATCCCATATTCATAAAATCAGTAATGAACAGGGGATTGGGAATACGAGGTGTTATAGTGGTAATCAAACAATAGTTGAAATTAAGAACTGCGATTTAAAAATTCTCCAAACAATTTTTGAGAGACCTTCTGCCAATGATTTGGTTAATCCGGCATTAAGGGACCAGAAAATCATTGAGAACAAACTAAGAGAATTAGCACAGGAGATAGAATTCGATGCTCCTGTTATTCTTTGCACATATGACAATCGTTTAGTAGGTGCGAAGAAAGACCTTCGTCATAAAATTGAATCCCCGTTGATTAAGGAAGCAGTGGTACGACTTCTTAAACGTGACAAAAAGCCAGCGGGTAACTTTAAGATTGATTGGCAAAAAAATGGAAAACCGGTTGTAACAGGTCAAAGTGTCAAAGATGTTGGCGTGTCCGTATCACATAATGCTTCTTTCCTATTGGTCGTGGCAGGTTATGGAGAACAGGGCTGCGATGTAGAATTTATTGTCGATAGAACAAGCCAGGAATGGTTGGCTTTATTAGGTCAAACTAATTTTAATTTACTGAATAAGCTAACTGGAGATATCAATCAACTTGGAATATCTCTCTGGTCTGCTATTGAGGCGATAAGAAAATTTCAAAAATTTGATAAATTTGAAATGAAAGCTTTAAGTCAAGGAAAGCATTTCTTGGTATTTGGATCAAACGTCTTGGCTAAAGAGTACTCAATTGTTGTTTCCCCGATTCAATTTTCAAGAGGAGCAGGAAGAGTTCTCGCTATGCTTGTTAGAGGCAGCCTTTTTGAGCAACGTCAAAATATGGATTTGATGGGGAGGGGTCTAAAGGATTTAGGGTATCAACAGGAAATGTTTAATATGACCGTTGATAATTGTGGTCCTCAGGGACAGCTGGTATATGTTCAGAAATTCCCGGTAACCTTTAAATCTAATCAAAGTTTGAGTCGAAGAGTTTATTTTACAAATTATTTCGGCTGGTTAGGAGAGATTCGTGAGCATGGTATTCATCCTGTTATGAATGAATTAACAGTTCTTGCTGAGACTGGGGAATGGGGCTTATCAACAAATTCTGTAAGAACACAAATATTAGGGGAATTAAGAGGAAATGATATTGTTGAAGTTCGATTTTGGCTAGAAACAGTTTTGGGAAAGAGTAATAGTACATTTGATGGGGTGTTTGAATGGCGTCGAGTTTTAAGTGAGGGTAAATATGAACGTGTTGCTATGAGTAAACTTCGCTCTACTTGGATTCAAATTACTGGTCACGGAGAAGCTAGGATTGCCTCTTTGCCAGAGGCAACAGGACGTTTTATGAGAATGATGTTACCTCAAGATTCAGTATCGAGGCCATTGGTAAGTCTGCCGGAATCGTTAAGTGGGATTCAGCTTGGGGAGAAGATATTGTCATTTAAGAAAATGAACAGGCGTCTCTTGCATACAGAAGTTTTTCAAACAACTTTAGAAGATTCGAATCTAATAGGAAATATATATTTTGCAAATTATTCAAAATGGCTAGGCAGAACGGTCGATATGTTTTTTTATCGTTTGATTCCAGATGCCTTTAAAGGGACAGGAGCATATGGAGAGTTTTTGTGTTTAGATTGTGAGATTGAACATCTTCGAGAAGCTATGCCATTTGATAAGGTGATCGTAAAGATGTATCCAGAGGCTATTTATGAATGTGGCATGGATTTATATTTTGAGTATTTCCGCTTGAATAAAGACTCATCTGAAACAAAACTAGCATATGCGCGTTTTAAGACTGCTTGGATTAAACGGGAAAGTGACTCTAATTTGAATGTAATCGCTTTGCCAATTATTATTTCAAAAGAAATTAGAAAGAAAATATAATGCCTTTAATGTCTTTCATTGCTCTTATTTATACTATCCCATGTGCTTTTCTTGCTTTATCTGTATTGTTAAGAAAAAAGAATCATTTGCATTTTGTTTGGGGGCTTCTGAACGTTGTTTTAGTTGTATCTGGAGCGAGTCTTTTCTGCGTTGGTTATGCGCAAAATGAGAAGCAAGCATTAATTGCATGGAAGTTTTCCCACGTCTGTTTCATGCTTATACCTGCAATTTTTTATCATGTTGTGTATATATTCCTCGGTTTAAAGAGAAAGTGGGTATTATTTCTTGTATATATACAGACAATTTTATTGGTTATTATAATTGCTTTTACTTCTTACGCCATTACAAATATTAGATTTTTGTTTAATTCAATCTATTTTAATACATACACACCTTTTTATTGCTCTATGTTTATTTTATGGAGCCTCATTCCATATTTAGCTTTAAGAGAATTATTCTTATTTATTAAGGTTGAACATGGACTTAAGTCAATACAGGCTAAGTATTTAATGATAGGGGCTATTTTAGGTTTTAGTGGTGGAGCTTCAACGGTTCTTCCAGCGTTTGGGATCATGATTTATCCTGTGGGACAATTGGGAGTAGGGTTGTATGCTTTGATTTCTGGGTACGCTATTTTAAAATATCAATTAATGGATATCAAAATAGCCGTAACGAATGCAGGTATTTTTATTGGCGTTTATGCTCTTGTTTTAGGGGCCCCTTTTTATTTATTTGCTATTGGTTTTAAATTTATTGCTTTGGTTGTGATGTTGGTTTTAGCATCAGCGGGGCCATTTATTCTTTTTTATTTGCAACGAAGGGCAGGGGATCGTTTGTTGCAAGAACAGCGTCGTTATCAAACTACCTTACGTCAAGCATCTGCAGGAATGGGGAAAATTAAAGATTTAAATAAATTATTAAATATGATCGTCTATGTGTTGACACATGCTATTCAAATGGAGCATGCAGTAGTATATATGTATGATGATAACCAAAAAAAATATATTTTAGGAGCATCAAAAAGAAAGTCCGGGCACAATCAGTTTGTTGAGAGTATTGAAAAAGAATCTCCCTTAATAAGGTATATTTTGGAGAAAAAGAACCCTATAATTTTTGAGGAAATCAAACAAAAGGCGCAGGATTTTAATGATCCTCAATTGAATCAAATTGAACAAATTATTGCTTCTTTGGATGGTGAGCTGATCGTCCCTGTTTTTATTGATCAGGATATTATTGCTTTTATTGTTATGGGTAAAAAAGAATCTGGGAAGTCTTATGTTGAAGATGATCTTGCTGTTTTTAGTATTTTAGCTAATCAAACAGCTTTAGCTATTGAAAATGCCCAATTTTATGAAAAAATGAAATTAACGCATGAACAATTATTTCAAGCTGAGAAAATGGCCACCATCGGTACAATGGCTGACGGCCTTTCGCATCAAATTAATAATCGTTTTCACGCGCTAGGTTTTATTGCCGGGGATGCTTTGGACACGATTCAAATGAATCAAAAAGAGTTTTCGCCGGATAAAATGAAGGAAGTTTTAGCGGAATTAGAACGCGCCTTTGTTCGGGTGCAGGATAATGTTGTTCAGGGTGGCGAGATTGTTCAGGGGCTTTTAAAATATACACGTAAAGGCGAAGCTGGCTTTACAGCAGTTGATGTGGATGCTGTATTAAAATCGGCTTTGGAAATGGTACAGTTTAAAATTAAAACTAGTGAATTAAAAATAGTGCGTGAATATGATCCGGTTACTGCCCCTAAAATAAAAGGCAATTTTACACAATTGCAGGAAGTGTTTTTTAATTTGATCGATAATGGTTATGATTCCATGATACAAAGGAAAAACGAATTGAAAGAGGCGTTGTATCAACCTACATTGATCGTTCGTATTCTTAATAAAGATAATGAAGCGGAAATTATATTTGAAGATAATGGTATGGGTGTAAAAGATGAGGATATGTCTAAATTATTTACACCATTTTTTACGACAAAACTTTCCAGTAAAAAAGGCACAGGGCTTGGCCTTTATGTGATCAAGAAGATCATTGAGGATAACCATACGGGGCAAGTTGAGATGATCTCTAAGTATATGCAGGGAACACAGATGAAATTAACTTTGCCTATTGCAATTGGGTGATGTAAACTAAAAATATGGCTAAGTTACTGATTGTTGATGATGAATCTGACATTCGTGAATTTGCCCGTAATTTCTTCAAAAAACGGAAAATAGATGTTTTTGTTGCCTCCGGCGGCCATCAGGCATTGGATTTAATTGCCAAAGAAAGCCTTGACCTGGTGTTGCTAGATGTCAGGATGGAAGAAATGACAGGTACTGAGGTTTTACGTGAGCTTCGTAAAACACATCCATTCCTTAAAGTCATTATGGTCTCAGGAGTTGCGGAAGAAGAGACTATTAAAGAAGCTAATGCTCTTGGTGTGATCGGGTATATTCATAAACCCTTCATCCTTGAGGAGCTTGAAAAAATCGTTCTAGCCCAATTCAATAACTGATATGCCTTCCACAAAGATTGATTATAAGCGTGAATTGGAATCTGCCTCCAAAGGGATGATATTGATCCATGATCCCCGTTTATTGATCAAGCTTATCGTCCGTTCTCTTGTTCAAAAGGTCAATATCCAGCATGCAGGAATGATCCTTTATAACCCTGATAAAGATTCCTATGTTTTGTCTATTTCCAGGGGACAAATAGGTGAGCGCATCCCTGAGGGATTGATCCGTTTCGACAAGAATAATCCTTTGATAAAACTTTTTATCCAAAAAGAATATAAATATATTTTTGAGAACCGTAATGCCATTGTCGTTGAAGATATTAATAAACTTCTCTGGAGAGAAAGTGTAATTTCTAACGGGAATGGCATCAAACAGCTATTGCATAGTGTAAGTGAGCAATTGCCCAAACTTAATGCTATAGCCTGTGTACCTGCTTATCACCAGCATATGCTTTTAGCTATCTTGCTTCTTGGGGAAAAGAATGATGGTACTCGCTTTGACCAGGAAGAACTGGATTTCTTTTCGGCTTTGGCCTCTGATGTGGCCATGGCTATCCGTAATGCCCAGCTCTTTGAAGATCTAAGAAGGGAAGCAGAGCGTAATCGTAATCTGTTTATCCAGACAACGATTGCTTTAGGGTCAGCTATTGAAGCAAAAGATACTTATACGCATGGTCATACTGAGCGCGTGACCAAATATGCCCTGGCCATAGGCCGTCAGATGGAGGCTTCTCAAAGCTATCAATTCCCGCACAAGTTTTTTGAGAATTTATATATTGCCGGGCTTTTGCATGATATTGGTAAGATCGCGATCCCCGAGGCTATTTTATCTAAACAGGATAAATTAACTTCTGAAGAATACGAAATTATGAAAAGTCACACCACGCGCGGTGCTGAGATCTTGGCCCCATTGATGGGTTTTGAAGAGGTTATCAATGGCGTCAAATATCATCATGAACGCTATGACGGAAAAGGTTATCCTGAAGGATTAAAGGGAGAAGATATTCCTATGATCGCGGCTATTATCGCGGTGGCAGATACTTTTGATGCCATGACAACTGACAGGCCGTATCGCAAAGGGTTTAGTAAAGAAAAAGCTATTTTAGAAATACAGAGTTATATTTACAAACAATTTCATCGAAAACCCGTCGAAGCCTTGGTCCAACTTTTCCAAAAGAATGAGTTTTAGAGGGGCAGTTCGATTGTGAAATTAGTTCCCTTCCCTATCTTGCTTTCTGCAAGGATTTTTCCGTTGTGATTTTTGATGATCTCATAGGTGATGGACAGGCCTAAGCCTGTTCCATGGTCTTTTTTTGTGAAGAAAGGATCGAAAATATAGGGAAGGTCCTTGAAAGCAATGCCGCAGCCGGTGTCAGAGATAATAATGGTATGGATTCCCGTTTTCGCGGGAATGACACTTGTGTTGATACTTAATGTCCCTCCATTGGGCATGGCGTCGATGGCGTTGAGAAATATGTTGAGCAGGGCCTGTTTGATTTGTTGAGGGTCAATATTGATTAGAATATTTTTGTCCTCGAACGAAGTATTTAAGTTTATTTTATGGCGAATGATCTCATTGTTTAAGAGATCCAGTGTTTGTCCGATCAGTTGATGAATATTTACTTGCTTTAATTGCGGCGGAGAAGGCTTGGCAAAATTTAGAAGTTCTTGGACCAGGCAGTCAATGCGGTCTACTTCTTTGTTAATAATTTTTGAGAATTTGAGTAGGAATTCTTTATCATCAAGGTGTGACGGTAATTGTTCACTAAAAGTTTTAATAGGGGTTAGGGGATTTTTGATTTCATGGGCCATGCCACTGGCTAAAATAGCAATGGATTTCATGCGTTCTGATTGCGAAACTTCTTTAAGTAATTGTTCGTTTTGTTGGGCCATTTCCAAGGGAGTTGCCCTGAAAAAAGCGCGGTCTACTAGATCTTGAATTCTGTTTTTAAGGGGTGTAAAAACAAGGGCAATAAGGCTAACCATAATAATGGAAGTAGTGACGTTTTGATAATGAACTACCTGATGGAATAAATGTTCTGAAACAAGAACAATAATAAAGAATATTAATGTAATGGATGTTACTAATAGCGAGTAAATCAAGCTTTTACGGATAATGATATTTATATCCATGAGATTGTACTTAAGAATAACGATAGTCATAACTATAGGAAACACAGCTACTAAGAAATTTCCGTAGGGATAAATATTTATTCCGAATGCTGGGAAGAAATTAGTAATGCCTCCGATATAGCCAATACTTGAACTGATAAAAAAATATTTTATTTTGTTTTGTTTCTCGCCAGAGCTTGTTTTAATTTTTTTATAGACAAGTTGGTAATTATAGAAAACGGTAGTTATCCAGAAAAGAACGAAAATTATATAGATAATTGAAAGATTGTTTGGGTAATAAAATGAATTAAATATGAATTTTAAATGGGGAATTAGTTGACCATCAAATAATGTTAAAAGAAAGAAAGCTCCTATTAAATAAAGACTAATAATTAAGCGTTTATTCTTTTGTTCTAAAAAACAATGTGAGAAATGAAGAAAAAGTACAGGTATGGTTATGACTCCAACGTGTTCTATTTTCAACCACAGAAGGGCTGATTGTGGATCATGAGTAGATCCTATTTTGTAAACGCCAAATCCAAATATACTAATAGCAAAATTAAAATACGCCCACAATCGATTGGTAAAGATACGTGGTGTTTTAATTAAAACAAATATCCCCAAACCCAGGCTGGTTATTAAAATTAAAAGTCCTGAGAGCGCAAAGGGCGTCATCCCAGGTTCTTTTTTACCGTTTCTAAGATTTCCTGCGATTTGAATGGTTTGACGATATAGCCGCAGGCGCCAAGGCGGGTGGCTTCGGCTGCTGTTTCTACTGATTTATAGCCGGTAACCATGATGATCTTCAGCTGGGGGAATTTCTTCTTTATTTCATGTAGAGCATCAAGCCCATTGGTTTTTGGCATTTTGATATCTAAAAGCATGACCTTGATGTCCTTGCTATGGGCCAAAACCTCTAAAGCCATTTCTCCGGAATCAACTGTCACCAGATTATAATGGTCTCCTAAAATAAGTTTTAATGATTCACGGATGCCTTCTTCATCATCGCAGATGAGGATTTTTGGATTTGTCATACTGGAATTTCCTTCCTGCGCCCTTGCTGTTAGCATGGCGGCTTGGTGTTCGTTTAGAGGGACACAGGCGTCCCGACACAGATGAGTTTGACCACTCCTTTTCCGGTATTGCGGTAATAATGGGGGAGGGCGGCATCAAAATAAAGTGTATTGAATTTATGTAGGTTGAATATTTGGGAGTTGATGTTGATCTCTACATGCCCGTCCAGAACGAAAATAAATTTCTCAGCGCCGCCCGAGCTTTGTTCTTTATTGGTCTTGCCGCCTTCATTGATGCGCACGAGGGTAGGCATCATTTTTTTATTCATGATATTCTTGGTCAATATCTCAAAAGATGCTTCATCGCTGTGGGTGAAGACATCAGTATTTTTATCATTGCCAAAGTCTATGATGGCATTTTGTTGGCTTAGTCCTTTATAAAGTTCGGTGATATCTATCCCGAGGGCCTTGGCAATTTGCATGTGACACTCTAAGGTCCCTACCATTTTTTTATTTTCAATACGGCTGAGAGTTGCCATCTGAACTCCGCTTTGTTCTGAGAGTTCGGTTAGAGATATTCTTTTGGCCTTGCGGATTGCGTGAAGTTTTTCTCCTATATACATAAGTATCCTTCCATAAAAAGATATGATTTAATGATGACCATTGTTTCAAGTTTACCATTTATTGATGAATTTACAAGTTAATTTAACGCATTTATATTAAATCAATTTTAATGTTGACAAATAATCAAATATGTTTTATACTTCTTTCAATCAATTCAATTTCCCCCAATAATGGAGAAGAGCATATGACAGTCGATACAATAGAGATCAAGGTCATCAAGATACATCGTCTTACACATGAAGGTCCTGTTAAGGCATTTGTAGATCTGGCGATCAATGATGCTATTTTGATCAAAGGGATAAGGGTAGTCGAGGGCAAAAAAGGTATATTTGTCGCCATGCCGACTGAGCAAGGCAAGAATGAAAAATGGTATGAGCGGGTGCGCTGTTTGAATCAGGACATCCGTTCCTTGATCTCGCAGAAAGTACTTGAGGCTTACGGAGCATAGTCCTTCCTTTTTATATTATTCGGGTGCCCATTGATTGAGGCAGAGGCTTAAAGGCTTCCGGAAAGCCGATTCGCCAGGGGGCTGCCTGCAATGACGCCGACAAAACCGCCGGGCGCTTCGAATAATTTATAAATAATTTGACAAGGCGTATTTCTAATGTGTATACTTTATTGTGTACACAAAAGGGGTGCCTATGATAGCTAATATCAGAAAATTAAGGTCTGCAACCAAGGAAATCTTAAGTGCGGTTGGCCGAGGGAATACTGTTTTTATTGCTAACCGTGGCCGGACATGCGCAAAAATCGTCCCATTTCACGATAGTCAACAGAAAGTTGTTTCATTGGCGGGGATGTGGAAGGGGCACAAAAATACCGTCTCGGTCCGTGCATTAATCAATAAATTAAGAGCGCCGCGGTATGATATTTGATACAGATGTTTTGATCTGGTATTTACGGGGTAACAAGAAAGCAACCGGCCTTATTGACCGTATAGGTGCTTTTGAAATCAGTGCGGTTAGCTATATGGAAATACTCCATGGCCTCAGGAACAAAACTGAACTACGCTCGTGGAAAGAATATATCAAGGCCAGGGGAGTCCAAGTCTTATTGATCGATCATGACGTCACAACCAAAGCCATATATTGGACTGAAGAATACGGCCTTAGTCATGGTTTACGCTTGGCAGATGCGCTGATCGCTGCCACGGCTGATGTCTATGGCAAAGAACTCCTTACAGGTAATATGTCAGACTACCGGTTTATTCCGGGCCTCACACTTAAACCATTCCGTTCATAGTCACAGCCATTCCCAGTCCCAGTCACAGACACAGCCATTCCACACATGGCAAGATTCCCTAAAATGTGTTATATTTTAAGCTTAAAAGGCCATTCAGGTGCTTTAATATGAGGGGTGGAGTTATGAAGTCGAATTTATCTAAAGCAATTATTTTTGTATTTTTTGTAGGTTTGGCAATTTTGCCCGGTGCGGCCAAGTCGTTCGCTCAGGATGATAGCTCTTCAGACGAACAAGCCAGAGATGCGCAAACTAAGGAAACATTAAATCAGATCCATGATTTGGAAGCAAAAATGGATGATAATGCCAAGCGGCTGGATGCATTGGAAAAGGCGGTCAATCAGGCGAATACAGAAGTCGTTCCTGTCACAGAGGCGGCTGCTGATACCAATAGATTGATTAGAGAAGCTAATAATGAAGCCAATAATGAAGAAACCCAAGAGCAAGCAGCTTCTGTTAACCAGGCTCCTGTAGAAGCGCAAGAAATTCCTGCTCAAGAAGTGACATCACTCCCAGCAGAGGCTCCTGTTCAATTTACTCCTTATGCAAAGCCTACCGCTGAGGTGAATGATTTCTTTCCTTCAACTGCTGTATATTATGCCCCGTTGACATATTTTCCTAAAGAACATACCCTAGAGATCGCTCAGGAAGATTTCTATTCAAATTTTAAGACAACGGGCAGTCATGGTATTAATGTTGCATTTGATGGTATCATTTACGATCACAAAAATACCGGCGCATTTGAGGGGCTTAAATTAGCTTATACTTATAGGCCTTTGGATGCGGGAGATTGGTTAATTAATGTCTTTCATTTTGATGTTCACGGGGATTTTGGCGGGAGTGACTATAATTATGGGGATGGTGATAAATTAAGGGATATCGATAATTATATTTTGGAGCCGAAGGCCTGGTTGGGGAAAGATTTTAATTTCGGTTCGTACGGTGATCTGACACCGTATCTTGGTGTTGGATACCGTTGGTTCTATGAAGCATTAAAGAATAAAATTGAGCTGACAGATGAAGATGATCCCAGTTTACAGATGATCTCTAACGATATGCAAACGCAATATCTTTATATTCCTCTAGGGGTGAACGTATCTTTTCGTCCCGCCGAAGGATGGCGTATTGATATGAACAGCGAATATGATTTTCTGGTTTGGGGCCGTGTGACCGAATACCCTCTTGATTTTACGGATGGCAGTTTAAGCCTTAGTTCTTCATCGATCAATAATACACTGCACAATGGTTTTGGACTTTGTGAGAGCATTAAGATCGTTAAGGGAGTGGATTCATTTAATTATTTTATCGAACCCTTTTTTCAGTATTGGGATATCAGGCCTTCCAAAGCATCTTATTTTTCAATTGATGGCGTGACCGATACTTCTGACCCTATACAGCAAGACAAGAATGAAACGATCGAGGTCGGTGCCCGTTTTGGCGTGGAATTCTAAGGAAGGAGATCACATGAAGAAAATTATATTGCTGATCGTTGTATTTATGTTCATGGGGTTAGGAATGGTGCGTGCGGATGAAACCTCCATTCAATTAGCCCTGTGGAATCCGGCACAAGTTTTTAATCAGAACTATTATGTCGGCGGTTTGCGTTTAGATTTTATATACGGTGTTAATGATGATGTCCGCGGTTTAGACTTGGGGTTGGTGAATAGAACGACCGGTGAACAGGACGGTGTCCAATTGGGAGGCGTCAATGCGGTGGATGGGCATTTTTATGGCTGGCAATATGGTATCGTGAACGTTGTCGGTGGTGATTTTGTGGGTTTACAGGATGGCGGGGTTAATTCTGTTGAAGGCAATCTTTGCGGAGTCCAGGATGGCATTGTCAATATGACCAAAGGGCATGTTAAAGGTGCGCAAATTGGTTTGCTTTGGAATTCGGCAGATGAAGGCATAGATGGCCTTCAGATAGGGCTAATTAATACAGCAAGAACTCTGGATGGGATACAAATCGGATTATTGAATTTCAATAAGAGCAACATTCCGTTGGGGTTCTTTCCTATAGTTAATGTTGCATTTTAAGGCCTTTTGAATTGACACTTCATTGTCCCTGCGTTACGATATTATTCAATGTTAAGTAAAATCTCATCAATATTTAAACCTTCTGTGGTCTTGCAAAAGCATATCAAGGTCTTGGTCATCGAAGATACCGAGGTTGACCAGCGTGTCGCTTGTGCAGCCATTGAACGCGGCGGGTATACTGCTCTTAAGGCGGGTAACGGCAACAGTGGTTTTGAATTGGCTAAGGAACAAAAGCCTGACCTGATCATCCTCGATTATAATCTGCCGGATATTAATGGGCCAGAGGTATGCCGGCTTTTAAAAGCAAATACTGACACTAGCCGTATTCCCGTTTTGTTTTTGACCAGTTTGACTGCTCCGAATAATGTTATTAAATGCTTTGAACAAGGTGAGAATTATTTAGCCAAGCCAATCTCTACCAAACTTCTGCTAAAGCAGATCGATTCAATTCTCAAAGAACCCAAATCCCAAGACTAATATGCTTGATCTAAAATTTATCCGCGAGAACCCGGACAAAGTTAAAGTTGGTTTAGCCACCAAACGAATCACTGTGGATATAGATGGTTTACTACAGTTAGATATCAGTCGACGTCAACTTTTTGTCAAAATTGATGAGTTAAAAGCAAAGAAAAATGCGGCTAATGATGAAATTACCCGTTTGATCAAAGAAAAAAATGATCCTAAGCCTACCATTGCCTCGATGAAAACCATCGCCGCTGAAATTGATGCCCTTGAGCCTCAAGTCAAAGTATTGGATGAGCAGATCCTGAATATCCTTTTATTCATTCCTAATATTCCCCATGACTCAGTTCCCAAAGGCGGCCCTGAAGCGAATCAGATTGTGAATAGTTGGGGAGATAAGCCTGTCTTTGATTTTAAGCCCAAGACGCATATTGAGATCGCGGAGAGCTTGGATATCATTGATTTTAAACGCGGCACAAAATTAAGTGGTTCGAATTTTATCCTTTACAAAGATCTTGGCGCCAGGCTTGAGCGCGCCTTATATAATTTCATGTTGGATCTGCATACGAGCCAGCACGGGTATCGCGAAATGGCGCCGCCTGTAGTTGTTAATACCGCGACCATGACGGCCACCGGCCAGTTACCTAAAATGAAAGATGATATGTATCACCTGGAAGGTGATGATCTGTACTTGATCCCAACCGCTGAAGTTCCTGTGACGAATATTCACCGCGATGAAATGCTTAATGAAGAAGACCTGCCTTTGTATTATACAGCCTATACCACGTGTTTCCGCCGGGAAGCAGGTTCTTATGGCAAGGACACCCGGGGGCTTGTGCGCATCCATCAGTTTGACAAGGTGGAATTGGTCAAATTTGTTAAACCTGAGGGGTCGTATCAGGAATTAGAATCCTTATTAGGCAATGCCCGCCGTGTTTTTGAGATCTTGAAAATTCCTTATCGGGTATTAAGTCTAGCCACCGGGGATCTGAGCTTTGCCGCTGCCAAATGTTATGATATTGAAGTATATGCCGCGGGTTTGGATAAATGGCTGGAAGCGTCCTCCTGTTCCAATTTTGAAGATTTTCAAGCCCGGCGCGGGAATATTTCCTACAAGGGCAAAGACGGCAAGAAAAAAGGTTTTGTCCATACCTTAAACGGTTCGGGGGTGGCTTTGCCACGTACCGTGGTTGCGATCCTTGAGAATTACCAGACAGCCGAGGGAGAAGTGATCATTCCCGAAGCCCTGCGTCCTTATATGGGGGGCTTGGAGAGAATCACGCGCCGTTAGGGGGTTTTGTGAAAGAGATTTTTTTATCGGTTTTAAAAGTGATTGGTTTTTTACTGATCCTTCCTTTAATTGTTGCTTCCTATGTCGCTTTTCAAAATCAAATCCTTTGCTTGCCGGCACATAAAGAAGTTTGGGTGCTTTGGGGTGCAGGATCTTATGTTGCTTTGAATCTTTTTGTTTATGACTTTGGGAATGTATATGTCTATGGGAAATCACTGGTTGAGAAAATATTAACTTTCTTTCAACCTGCGGGATACGTGGTCCCGATTTATTCCATTTTTTTGATCATTGTTTACGTCATTTCATTACTATTGGGCCGCGGAGCTTCTTTGCAGCCTTATTTTTTATTTGCCATCGCTTTTACGCTCGCCATGCATTTGGTCTTAACAGCCCATGAAATATACGAATCCGACAGCAGCGTCTTAAAAGCACATTACCTGTTTACTTTCGGGACTGTTCTTATTGTCAGTTTATTTATCATATCTTTGCTTTTAGCTTGGGCGATCCCTGAGTATTCGTTTGTAGGTTTTATCAAATCTTTAGCCGCGCAAACAACTCATCTTTATAAGTCAATTTTTAAAACATTATTTGTAGACTCTTGAAGTTTGACGGAAATGGGCCCGGGTGTTAATATGGCTCAAATTCTGTGAGGGAGAGAGGTGGGCAGACTTCTCTGGGATTGTTAAATTAAGGAAGTCTGCACAACACCTCTCCGTTTTCTGGATTTATTTGGATAGAAAGTTTTGTATTTGATAGTAAGACTTTGGTACGGAGAGGTGGCAGAGTGGTCGAATGCGGCGGTCTCGAAAACCGTTACCCGGGGTAACTCGGGTCGTGAGTTCAAATCTCACCCTCTCCGCCATTTTAGGAATTAAATGAAAAATATAAAATTTATATTAATTAGTTTGTTAATCCTTTGTCTAGCTTTAGCAATTTTGACCTTTTTAAAAATAAAAGCTAAAGAGGATTTTCAGCAGAAGGCTGTTTTGGCCATGGAAACGCGAAAGGTGCTGGAGCATTTGATGGTCGATCTGCGCGAGGCCCGTGAAAATACTATTCTGGATGCGCCCGCTGACGGGGCATGGCATAGCCGTATTGCTTTTGATCGCATTGGCCAAGGGTCTTTGGAATATATTGTTAAAGAGGGCCGGCTTTTGCGGCTTAATCATGGACAATCTCTGTTGATCGCAGATGATATCGCCACTTTGCATATTCGTCGTCAACAGTCCACTCCTGATATTCTGGAAGTCCAAATTGAAGCACAAAAAAATGTCTCCTTGGTATCTAATTTGAGAATAAGGATCCGCCATTAATATGGACGTTCATTCATCTTGGGAAAAAGCTTTACGGGAAACAAACATTATCCGCAGCCGGGTCACGGGATTGCAGACTTTTAGCGAAACTCATGTGCCGTATATCCTTTTATCGCCATCAGTGATCAACGTAGGGGACACCGTGGTTCGCACGGGGGAAGTGCTTGTTCATCGTCCGTCGCTGATATTGCCGCCGAATATTCCTCAACTTGAAGGGTTTAATTTCGAGGGTGAAGATTCATTTCAAGAAGACACCATGATCAATTTTTTGATGGTCAGGGGGATTTCCTTGCCCTCTATGAAATACGACAATAAAATCTCCTCTTTAAACGTTTTTGAGGGTAAAATAGATGACGCTATCGGGGTTTACGGCAATCGCCTGCAGAGAGAAGAGAATACTCTTGCCGGTCTGATCTGTGGGCCTGATGAGGTCTGGCAGCTTTCACTGCTGATCTTTGTATGTTCTCAAATTGCTAAGAATTCATCTGCTGATATCCGCCATCTTTTGGATGAATATCATAAAAAGAATGATTGAGTATAAATAATGAATAAGAATGAATACTTTAATTTAGAAGCTTTGATCTTGCCGAGGCTTGTCGGCAAAATGTCCTTGATGTTGACTGATCATGAGAGAGAGGCCCTCACTAGAGCTGCTTTGGAAGAGACGTTGAAAGATGAAGGCAAGACCTTTGCGGATGATCTTGCCTCTGCTGAAAACAGGAATGTTTTTATCAAGAAATTCTTGTCTTACGGCATCATTGAAGACCTGCTTTATAATTCCGAAGTTGAAGATATTATTATTAATGCCCTAAAGCCTATATATATCCATCACTCTCAAAAAGGTTTTGTTATCACGGATAAATGTTTTCATAATCAAAAAGAATTCCAGAATTTTATCCAGAAGCTTTTGATCTTTTCCGGAAGAAAAACCTATCATAAGATCGCTAATTTGGAATTGGCCAATCTTGCCGGACGTGTCAATATCATTGATTCCCCTTTAGGGGTCCAGCTGACCATCACCAAGGCCAAGATGGACCCCCTTAGCATCATTGATATGATCCGCCGGGGGACGATGAGTTATGAGGCTGCGGGTCAGTTATGGCTTTACCTGGAAGGTCTTTCGATCAGGCCGGCTAATATCATCATCTCCGGTGGTCCGGGGACAGGGAAGACTACCTTGCTTAATGCCTTATTGAGTTTTATTCCCGAAAAAGACCGTTTAGTGGTGATCGAAGACACCCTTGAGTTAAATACTTTCATGGAAGACAGCTGCTCCCGATTGGAAACTGATGATGAATTAGACCTTTCGGACCTGGTCAAAAACTCTCTTCGCATGCGGCCGGAACGTATTATCGTAGGCGAAGTCCGTGGGGCAGAAGCTCAGGATATGATCACCGCCGTCAATATCGGTAAATACTGCATGGGCACCATGCATGCGCTTAGTGCCCGCGAAACCATCACACGTCTGCATAACGAACCGATGAATGTCCCTGATGCGCTGATCAATCTGATCGATGTGTTCATTATTCTTAAACGTTATCATGTGAATGGCAAGCTGTTCCGTGTCATAGATGAAGTATCTGAAACCAGCGGTATGGAATCCAGCAAGGTGCTTTTATCCCATGTTTTTAAATATAATTATGATCAAAATCATGTTGTAGCCGTATCTCCCAGTACAGTTTACCGCGATCGTTTGGCCCAGGAAACAGGCTTAAGCCCCAGAGATATTATCAATGAAACGTGGGTCCGTGCAGCCGTGCTTAAGATCTTAGATAATAAAGATATCCACACCATTAAAGAAGTCACCACATTCTGCCGTTATTACGCCATCAATCCCAAAGAAGCCATGTCCAAGATCGGTCTCGACCGTGACCGTATGTTAAAAGAACTAAGCAAATAATTCCTTGGTAAGCCAAAAATATAGTTAATTGGTTTGAAAGCCCATTGAGGAGTGATAAAATAACCTAACTAAGGACATGTTTAATCTCGCCTGCGGCAGCGTCGTCGTAAGGGAGAACAAACCGAGGAGGGTAAAATGGACACGTTACATTCAATTTTGGTACCATCGGTAAGAATGGTTCTGGCCCAAGTGAGTTTGTTTGTCAGTGATGTGCTTTTAGTCCTTATTCTTTTTATCATTGGTTGGCTTTTTTCCAAATACGTCATTAAAAGCGGTGTTACCGGTTTATTAAAAATCTTAAAACTTGATGATCTGTCCCATCGAATTGAATTGGACTCCCTTTTAGCCAAGGGGGGTATCAATAATGGGCTTTCAGATTTAATAGGTATTATCTGCTATTGGCTATCTTTGTTGGTTACCTTCGTCATCGCCCTTAATGCGGTTGGATTGACCGTTGCCGCTGAACTACTACAGAAGATAGTTCTTTTTATACCTAATATTATTGCTGCCGTGTTTATTTTGATCGTGGGTATGTTTGCGGCTGTCTTATTGAGGAATATCGTCAGGGTCGCTGCTAATAACGCGGGCATTTCCCAGGCTAATCTGGTTAGCAATATTTGTGAGATCGTTATAATGGTTTTTGCCGTAGCTATCGCCTTAGAACAGCTTCAAATTGGCGGCAGGATCATTGATTTGACCGTTAGTATTATTTTAGGGTCATTCGGACTCGGGTTTGCGCTGGCTTTTGGCCTGGGGTGTAAGGATATTGTCGGTAAATCTGTAGGTGAATTTTTGTCCAAATTAAAGAAATAGTTTTACGTCAGTGCATTAAGTTTTGAACAGCCCTGCCTTCGGCAGGGCTGTTTTATCTTAAATGCTTCTGGACAGTCCTTAAGAAATCTGATATAAAAGACATTCATTTTGGAGTTACACTCTTTGCGCCTGTAGCTCAACTGGATAGAGCATCAGTCTACGGAACTGAGGGTTACAAGTTCGACTCTTGTCAGGCGCGTTTTTTATTATGAAATCCAATCCGCCGCCATCTGATTCTATTACGGTCATTTCGGGTTTAGCGCATGAGCTGGACTCGCCTTTAAGATCTATTCTAGCGCGTACTCAAAAACTAATCAGTGATTACAAAAACCGTGATTTTGAATTTATCTCATATAAAGATTTCAAGGTCATCATTGCTACCCTGGAACAGATAGAACGCCAGCTTGAGCATTGTTCGCAGACAACCAGCCGTATGCTGTATGTCGGCAAACGCCTGTCCCGTTTGGAAGAAAACCGTTGCCAATTCAATGATGTTATCAAGAATGCTGTTGGAGATTTAAGCCAGCAATTAAAATCCGCCCATATTAAACTAGTTTTACGGTTAAGCAAACAACTGCCCTTGGTCACGGTTGGGCCAATTGAATCCCATCAGATCATCCATAATGTGATCATTAACGCCATACAGGCCATGCCGGGTGGGGGTATTATTAAGGTAAGGACCTTCCTGAATAAAGCGCGTAGAGAGATCGGCATTGATGTCACAGATGAAGGCGTGGGCATTGCGCCGGACCTTCTTTCCAAGGTCTTTGAACCGTTTTTTACGACCAAGGAACGCGGTATTGATAAAAGTTCCGGTTTAGGCCTTTCTATTATTTATTCAATTATCCAAGCTGCCGGAGGTTCCGTTCACATTAAAAGTTCTCTGCGCCGTGGCACTACCGTCCAAATTCTCCTTCCGGTGTACCAACCTAAATAGATATGCTTAATATTGATGAAATATTTATGCAAGAAGCCATCCGCCAGGCCAAGACAGCGGCTTCGCAGGATGAAGTTCCTGTTGGCGCTGTGATCGTTCATGATCGAAAAATTATTGCTAAAGCCCATAATCAAATTGAAATATTAAAGGACCCCACGGCCCACGCCGAAATGATCGCGATCACGCAGGCAACCAATACTCTTTCATCGAAATGGCTGCAAGAATGCACCCTATATGTAACCATTGAACCTTGTTCCATGTGTGCCGGAGCCTTGGTCCTGGCGCGTATCAAGCGTGTTTGTTTTGGGGCTTCGGAACCTAAGACAGGGGCTTGTGGTTCAGTGATCAACATAGCCAATAATAAATCATTAAATCACCGCATGGATGTGACAGGCGGCATTCTAGCCGATGAATGTTCCCTGCTTGTCAGTACATTCTTTCAGAAAAAACGTCAAGCCAAAAGAATCGCAGAGAATTAAATTCTTGCAACTAAAAATTTGACAAGGCTCTAAAAAGTGCTAACATTACATATGAGCAGATGTTCATATGAAATGAAGGAGTCCAATGGCGCTTGCACTAAAAAATAAAAGTATGGTTGATGAGGCTTTCTCTATCAACGAAGACAGGATCGGCGAAGTCAAGAAGTTGATGAAGTCCGATAAAGTCATGTTCGATCTGGCCGCAACCTTCAAGGTTTTAGGGGACCCTACCCGGACAAAGATCATATTTGCCCTTTCCAAAAAAGTCTTATGTGTCAATGAAATAGCTTTGCTTTTAAATATCAGTCAGTCTGCGGTGTCCCATCAGCTTAGGGTTTTGCGCAATATGGCCCTGGTGCAATGCCGCAGGGACGGTAAGGTTGCTTATTATTCCCTGGATGATGTGCATATCAAGTTTCTGTTGAAAGAAGGTTTAAAGCACGTGATAGAGGAATAATTTTTTTTAATTTTATCATATGAATATATGTTCATATATCTAACGAAAGGAATTTTATGGAAACGACACTTTTAAGTGAGTTGGCCGTAAAGGGGATGTGCAAGGTGCATAAAATAACCGGAGAGAAACCCATCAAAAAGAGATTGCTTGAAATGGGATTTGTCAAAGGTACGGTGATCTATGTTGAGAAAGTGGCCCCTCTGGGAGATCCTATGGAACTAGTCCTTAAAGGTTATCATTTGTCATTACGTCGCGAAGAGGCTAAGGACGTGCATGTATATAAAGAAGCTAATTAAGGGAGACGAGGATGCCGCTGACTTTGTTAGGTATTGGTGAAAAAGCAACAATCGCTCAGATAACAGGTGATTCAGAATTGAGAATGTTTCTAACTGAACGTGGATTTTCTCATGGAAAAAATATCGAAGTAGTTCAATTTACCTTTGGGGACAATATTATAGTTAAAATGGGGAACACTAGATTGGCATTAGATAGGCGGATGGCCCATCACATCCATATCGATATGCTAAAGGAGCAGAGCCATGTCTAATAAACCTATTGCAGTGCAAAAAAGTGTCGCTGTCGAAAAGAAAACGATCAAGGTCGGACTTTGCGGCAATCCAAATGCGGGAAAAACCAGCGTTTTTAACGCATTGACCGGAAGCCGTCAGCATGTTGGCAATTATGCAGGGGTCACGGTCGAATCAAAGGAAGGAATCGTTAATTTTGGCGGCTATGAGATCAAGGTGGTTGATCTTCCCGGGACCTATAGCTTGACAGCCTATACTATAGAAGAAATTGTGGCCCGGGATTATATTCTTCGTGAACCTGATGTTGTCATCAATGTTGTTGATTCAACCAATCTAGATAGAAACCTTTACCTGACAACTCAATTAATTGAGTTGGGTGCTAAGGCGGTAATTGCTCTGAATATGAATGATGAAGCTGAACATAAAGGCATCATGATCGATAAAAAGAAATTGGGTGAGCTTTTAGGTATGCCTGTTGTTCCGACCGTTGGCACCCGGGGGCATGGGATGAAGGAGTTGTTGCAGGAAGTCGTTAATATTTATGAAAATAAAGAGCCGCTCATACGACATCTTCATATTAGTTATGGGAATGAAGTGGAAGAAGAATTAAAAAAGGTCCAAACTGAGATCAGAAAAGACAGCACACTGGCAAAAGACAAATTATCGACGCGCTGGCTTTCTGTAAAGTTACTTGAGGGTGACAATGAAATTATCAAGGAAATTAGCGCTACCTCCAGTAATAATAAGGCTATTTTGAAGCAGGTGAAGGCAAGTCAAGTTCACCTTGAGGGGCATTTTAGTGACGATTGTGAAATTATCATTGCTGACCGTCGCTATGGGTTTATTAAAGGTCTTTTGCTGGAGGTATATAGTCATAGGAATAATGAGAAATTAACGATATCGGATAGAATTGATAAGGTTATGACTAACCGTGTTTTAGGGATCCCTATTCTACTTGGGCTTCTTTGGCTTATGTTTCAGGCGACCTATACCTTAGGCGCTTATCCTCAGAACTGGATCAATTGCGGGGTGGGCTTGCTGAGTAATTTTGTTTCCGGCATCATGCATCCTGGGCTTTTAAGAGACCTGCTGGTTGATGGCATTATTGGAGGGGTAGGCAGCGTTTTGGCATTCTTGCCCAATATCATGCTCCTGTTCCTTTTTATTTCTTTCTTTGAAGACACCGGTTACCTGGCAAGAGCGGCTTTTATCATGGACCGTGTCATGCATACTCTTGGGCTTCACGGGAAATCATTTATTCCGATGATCATGGCTTTCGGCTGTAATATACCGGGGATGATGGCCACCCGGACCCTGGAAAATAAAACAGACAGGATGATCACGATCTTGATCAATCCTCTGATCAGTTGTTCTGCCAGACTTCCTCTCTATGTTCTTTTAGCGGGAGTCTTTTTTGGCAGGAACGCGGGGAATGTTATTTTTGCAGTTTATCTGACCGGTATTGTCCTGGCTATTCTCATCGGTCAAATTTTTAGAAAAACACTTTTTAAAGGTGAGTCAGCCCCGTTTGTTATGGAACTGCCTCCGTATCGCCTGCCTTTATTTAAAAGTGTTGTTATTCATATGTGGGAAAAAGGTTCGATCTTTTTACAGAAGGTGGGGGGTATCATTCTCGTGGCTTCTATCCTGATATGGTTCATTTCTGTGTTCCCGCGGAATATTCAATATTCAAAAGATTATGCCAAGCTTACTGTCTCAACAGAAGCACAGTACGATGCTCGTATCGCTTCTGCAACTACCCAAGCTCAAAAGGGCGTTTTTTCAAAACAGAAACAATCCAACCTTGTTGCTATTGCCGTACAAAAGAAGAATGAGCAATTGTCGAAGAGCTATGCCGGCCGGATGGGGAAATTTATAGAACCTGTGATACGGCCTTTGGGTTTTGACTGGAAGGGTGGGATCGCTCTGATCACAGGTGTTGCGGCCAAGGAAATTGTGGTCTCTACCTTTGGTGTGCTTTATCAAACCGGTACACAGGAGGATGAAAGAAGTGCAGGGTTACAAGCAGCTATAAAAAAGAACATGAGCCCATTAAGCGGTTTGGCCTTCATGTTCTTTACCTTGATCTATATTCCCTGCCTAGGGGCTATGGGGACGATGTATCGTGAGCTAGGGAGCCTCAAATGGACCCTATTCGCTGTCGCCTATAGTTTGACCCTGGCTTGGGTTGTGGCATTTATTATTTATCGCGGAGGAATGCTCTTAGGGTTCGGAGCTTAGGAGGGGGAAATGGAAGTTCTTGTTTTAACGATAGTATTTGTGGTATCATTCCTTTCTATCATTAAGTATATTAATAAGACTATTAAAGAAGGTGATGCCTGTAAGTGCGGATCAAGCTCGCACGGGTGTCATAAGATAAAAGGGGCAGCTTCTCATGGGGACTGCCATTAGTTTAATAAAATAACGAATGTAGAAGGAGAAGTTTATGGTTCTTGTCAACAAAGTGGCGCCGGATTTTTGCGCCAAAGCAGTGGTCGAAAACAGTATTGTTGAAAATTTCAGTCTTTCTGATTTTAAAGGCAAGAAGTATGTAGTGTTGTTCTTTTATCCATTGGATTTCACATTTGTATGTCCGACGGAGCTTCATGCTTTCTAGGAAAAGCT